>Ga0116187_1000117_pt1 | contig 93118 bp, 96 predicted proteins | sample AD_JPNNA6_MetaG_FD_89755 | JGI IMG/M metagenome (GOLD analysis project Ga0116187, IMG submission 89755) | Active sludge microbial communities of municipal wastewater-treating anaerobic digesters from Japan - AD_JPNNA6_MetaG | ecosystem: Engineered > Bioreactor > Anaerobic > Digestate | place... | reverse complement strand
TGAAATACTGTGCAATGTGTGTACAATGATGGTATTCACCTGACACATTTCCTATTTCATCCGCGAAGCGGAGATGAGAAAATAATTTTGGAGAAAAAATGACGCCTCCTGAGCATTTATTTATCGGTTTTTCTATTGGAAATATTTTTTATTCCCTTCAGACTTTTTTTAAGAAAAAATATCTGCCGTATTTATTTATAATTTTCATGTCCGGAATATTCGCAATTATTCCGGATGCTGATTCTTTTTTCGGAAATTATATTTCAACTGATGTTTATACCGGGCATAGGGGAATAACTCATTCAGTTTTATTTGTGTTTGCATTGTCGGCTGTGATATCATTTCTCGCAGTTGTTTTAGTATTTTTAAAAAATTTGTTTCATAAAAAAGAAATATCAAATCTTCATTTATTTGTTTTGTTCATATTTTCACTGATATTTTCATCGGGTTTATCTCATTTAATCGCCGATCTGCCTCAGCCTCCGGGCGTGTGGAAAGGTATTCCTCTGTTTTATCCGCATACATCAGGTGAATCATTTTCAAGAATCGGCGGATGGTCAAAGATCGGATGGTATGATTATAAAATTTTCTGGACTCTGTTTTATTCCGTATCAGTTTCATTATTGCTGATAACAGCAGTTTTCATTTTGAAAAAGATATCATTTAAAAAATCCGCAAAACTAATATCAGTGCTTATAATAATTTTCAACATCTCCCTATTCATTTGGATCGGCCGTTATATCGGCAATTCCGAGTATGTTGGCGCTAAACAATGGGATCAAGAGCAAAGTGAATACTTGAAAAATTCGAATAGAATTATCAGCTGGTTAACAATTAAAGGTAAAGATTGTTTTCTGAAAATATTCAGAATTATTAAGTGATAAAATATTGTAAATCTGTTGTTCATTTATTTCTAGGTAAAGTATACTTTTGAAATAAATGAATAGAGTTGAGTTGATTGCAAGTTGAGATATCTTGAGGAAGAAATAATTACACGTAAAAGTGCGCTAAGCACTTCAGAAAGAGACGAATGGGAGAAACAAAAACAGAATTTGCCGAAGGCAAATTTATCTCTGATCGGAGCGCAGGGTTCTGTCTGAGCCGAATCCGCTGAAAGCGGTTCGGCGAGTTCTGCGAGACAAAGAGCGTGAGGGGGTTGCAAAGGGGCGAGAGTCGGCGACTGAGACTTTCGCCCCTTTGATCTTTTGCATGAGACCATGCAGAAAAAGAATTCATAAGGCGAAGCCTTATGTTGTACTCCGACACTCGGAAACAATAATTATTAAAATATTTAGTAGATAAATAAATAGAAATTGATAATTAAAATACGACAGAAATTTTATGAAATGATTGATTTGTTTCATCAATTAAAAATTTTCATTTAAGACTCCGTCCAGAAATTAAATGTATTGCCAGAAATGAGCTATAATTACGTATGGTCACAAACTGCAAGTCAGTTAATCTATTATTCAGGAGAAAAAAATGGAACTCAATGAGCTTCTTCAGAAAATCAAACTCCCCGCACATGCGGCTGATCTTCTGAAGGGATGCAAGAAGGTAATTATTGCGGATAATCTTAACGATCTAAGCAAACTTTCACTTAAAGATGAAAAAAACGGCACACAGACTGTGTCATATAATATTACAGGCAAGGGCGAAGTTGCCGAAGCCGTTGTCAGCCGCGTCAAGAACGGTATAGCTGTAAACTACATCGAGCCTTACATGAGAAGACGCGATCCGAACAGCATGCTTATCGGCGATTCTCTTCCGACAGACAAGATGACTTATGAAAAAAAATTCGGCAAAAGCTTTGACGGTCTCAAAAAAGAAACTTATGAATGGATGAAAGAACAGGAGCTCGCTGTATTTCTTTTCAAAGCTGGTCAGATTGACATCGATATTTACGGTATCGCGATTGCTCCTGCCAACGCGGGCTTTTTCTGTCTTGGGCTCGGAATTCTTCAGGGGATAGTTGAAACTTCTTCAGTGCCTGACGGGACTGAACCTAAATGTATTCTTTTTACAGCTCCTCCTTTCAGACATCTCTATTTCGAAGGCAAGCAGATTGTCGTGCACGAAAGATCTGAAAATCTGCATGAAATTTACAGCTATAATCTCTATCCGGGACCGAGTGCGAAGAAAGGCGTTTATTCGGCGCTTATTGATTTCGGCGAAAAAGAAGGATGGATTACCGCTCACGCTTCAGTGGTTCAGGTTGTGACTCCTTACGGCAACAAAATCAACTTCATGCATGAAGGAGCGAGCGGCGGCGGAAAGAGCGAAATGCACGAGCATATTCACAGGGGACATGACGGACGTATTCTTCTCGGAAAGAACGTAGTATCAGGCGACTCCATGTTTCTGACGCTTCCGCGCGGATGTGATCTGAGGCCAGTTGCGGATGACATGGCAGTTTGCCATCCATCGCTTCAGAAAACTGAAGGACAGCTCGGAGTTTATGACGGTGAAGCAGGCTGGTTTATCCGCGTCGATCACATCAAAAATTACGGAACTGACCCTGATATTGAGTCGCTTTCGATTCATTCGCAGGAGCCTCTTCTTTTCCTTAATATCGATGCGTCTCCAAACAGCACGGCGCTTCTCTGGGAACATACCGAAGATGCTCCGGGCAAACCATGCCCAAATCCGAGATTCATCGTTCCTAGAAGAAATGTACCTAATGTAATAAACAAGCCGGTATCGGTTCATGTTAGAAGTTTCGGTGTGCGCAATCCGCCTAACACAAAAGAGAATCCGAGCTATGGAATCATGGGTTTGTTTCACATTCTTCCGCCGGCTCTTGCGTGGCTCTGGAGACTTGTTTCTCCGAGAGGATTCGCTAATCCAAGCATCATGGATTCTGAAGGCATGAGTTCCGAAGGAGTCGGTTCGTACTGGCCGTTTGCTACCGGAAAACGCGTTAAGCAGGCAAATCTTCTTCTTGAACAGATAGTTTCATGCACAAAGGTCAGCTATGTACTATGCCCTAATCAGCACGTCGGTTCATGGAAAGTAAGCTTTAATCCGCAGTGGATTATGAGGGAATATCTTGCGCGCCGCGGCGGAGTTAAATTCATGAGAGAAGAACTCAGTGAATCAAGATGTTCTCTTCTCGGTTATTCTTTGAACAGACTGATGATTGAAAATCAGGAAATTAAAAAGTCACTTTTAAAAGTTGAAAATCAGCCTGAAATCGGACTTGATGCTTATGATGCCGGAGCAAAACAGCTTACTGATTTCTTCGCGAAAGAGCTTTCACTCTACAAAGACAGTCCGGATCTTCTTCCTCTCGGAAAAAAGATTATTGATCTTTGCCTGAAAGGCGCACGTCTTGAAGAGTACGAAAAACTCATAGAAGCTGAATCAATCTTTATAGATGAATAATTTTAAATCCTCTCTCCCGGCCTCTCTCCTTTAATAAAGGAGAGAGGGGCAGGAAGGGAAATTTGTACAAAACAAAATAATACGTATAAGAAACTCAACTTACTTGATCGGTTAACTGAAATAAAAGAAAAAGCTGAGTGAATAGAAAAAGAACTTAAACGTCCGCTGATAGCGGACACCACTCGAGCGTCCGCAGCATCTGGCAGAGCCGGTGCGAGGAATACGCGAGACAAAAGCCAGGAGTGGGATCTCAAAGGGATGAGGAGCGGCGACTGAGCTCCTCGTCCCTTTGATTATTCTTGTATGATCCATGCAGAAAAATTGATTCCAAAGGCGAAGCCTTTGAGAGGCGTCCGACTCTCGGACATATAGATTTTAAAGGCGAAGCCTTTGACGACAAGTCCGGTGACCGGACAACTTGGGTAAAGGGCGTGGAACGCCCTTTGAAGTATGCCTAACTCTTGGGCAAAAATACAGCGTATAGCGATATTTATTTTCTCTTTACATGATTTGCTGAAGCTGTCATAGTTTTCTTCGATGGTATCGGAGGATTTTCTATGGCGGCTTTTGATAAAATTTCATCGGGATTTGCCGGTCTCGACAAAACTCTGGACTGGATCAGACTCGGCGACAATGTAGTCTGGCAGGTTTCATCAGTAACTGAATATATCGCCCTTGCGCAGCGTTTTGCCAGCAATGCAGTAAAAGAAAACCGGAAACTCATATACATACGTTTCGCGCCTCATGAACCTGTCATTGAAGATGAAAACGGCATAATAGTTCACCGGCTCGATCCCGCATCCGGTTTTGAAGCTTTTACTGTTGCTCTTCACCGCATCATTGCAGACGCAGGCAGTGAAGCATTGTATATTTTTGATTCGCTTTCAGAACTTCAGACTGCATGGGCAGCCGACTTAATGATGGGGAATTTTTTTGCCGTCACATGTCCCTATCTTTTTGAGCTTGATACTGTTGCCTGGTTCTGCATCATACGGGGACGGCACAGTTTTGATACAATCGCACGTATACGCGATACTACACAGCTTTTGATAGATGTTCTCCCGGACGAGAACTGTCTTTATATTCACCCGATAAAAGTATGGAAACGCTATTCTTCTGTTATGTTTTTTCCGCATCGTCTGTGCGTCAGCAATCCGGATGTAATTGAACCGTTAACAGACGGAGTTTCCGTAAGCCGTTTTTACCGAATAGCAGGAGTTGAAGCAGGTAGTCCGGAAGAACAGAGTCTTGACAGCTGGGAACGTTTCTTTATATCCGCAAGAGAAAGCTCAAAAGAAAATCCTGTTGAATCAAAAACTCCCGGATCACATGTACTGAAACCTCTTGTACGCACCATTGCTGAACACATGGTAGGCACGGAAGAGCGGATACTCGATCTAGTAACCAGAAACTGTTCTCTCGATGATCTTCTTGATCTGAAAGACAGATTGATCGGTTCCGGAAAAATCGGCGGTAAGTCTGCCGGGATGATTGTTTCGCGAAAAATTGTCGGAAGAGTGCTGCCGGAAATGTCAGTCCGTATTGAGCCGCATGACTCAGCTTTTATCGGTTCAGACGTATTTTATACGTATCTTGTTCATAATCAGCTTTGGAAAAGCCGTATTATTCAGCGTACTGATGACGGATATTTCAGTGAAGCCGAAAAACTAAAAGAATCTCTTTTGAACGGAATTTTTCCGAAACGGGTAAAAGAGCAATTCGTCCGTCTTCTTGAATACTTCGGCCAGCATCCCGTTATCGTCAGATCGAGCAGTCTTCTTGAAGACAGTTTCGGGCATGCTTTTGCCGGCAAGTACGAATCTGTTTTCTGCACCAATACAGGTACACCGGAAGAACGTCTCGAGGCGTTTCTTCAGGCAATACGAATTGTGTATGCCAGTACGATGGATGCGTCTGCGCTCGCATATCGGAAACAGCGCGGATTGGATAATCTTGATGAACAGATGGCAATACTTGTTCAGCGCGTATCAGGTTCGCTTTTCGACAGGTTTTTTATGCCGCTTGCAGCAGGTGTCGGATATTCCCATAATGCATGGCGTTGGGATTCTTCTATTGATCCATCAGCCGGGATGCTTCGTCTTGTTGCTGGTCTCGGCACGCGGGCAGTTGACAGAACGGGCAGTGATTATCCGCGCATTGTAAGTCTTTCAAATCCAGATAGCGATCCTTCGGGGGGAAAGGACAGAGCGCGATACAGCCAGCATTCTATTGACTGCCTTGATCTTGAAAAGAGAGACATCGTTACCATGCCGCTTGATTCTATTCTTCCTCAGCTTCCGTCATGGATACATTCTTTTATAGTTGAACATGATTACGAAACCGAGCGCCGGTTAACAGACATGGATTCTTATAGGCCAGTTTTTATAGGAAGCTGTTCCGGGCTTGTAAAAGACCGTCTGTTTCTTCAGGATATCAAACTCATTCTTCAGTCTCTTCAAAGCGAATATAAAAATCCAGTTGATATCGAATTTACAGTTAATAAGGCGCCAGGCGGAGATTATCTGATAAATCTTTTGCAGTGCAGACCGCTTCAGACTGCAGGAAGCAAAAAGCCGGTTGAAGGATTTAAAATTGATGAGAATGCTCTAAAACATTCAGATAAAGATAAAATATTTATATCACTTCACCGCAATACAATGGGTCCTCAGTTTAAGTGCAGACTTGATGCTGTTATAATCGTTGATCCATTGAGTTATTATAATCTTCCGTATAAGGATAAGCCCGGCGTCGCGCGGATGATCGGCTATTTAAACAGCCTGTACCGTGAACAGAATAAAAGTGTTATGCTGCTTGCACCGGGAAGAATAGGGACTTCTTCGCCCGAACTCGGTGTTCCGGTAAGTTTTGCCGAGATCAGCAATATGAGCATGATCTTCGAATTAGCGTGCTCGGAGGCGGGATATAATCCCGAACTTTCTTTTGGAAGTCATTTTTTTCAGGATCTAGTTGAAGCCGATATATATTACGGAGCGATACCCGAGAAATCTGATGAAGATTTCTACAATACCGGAATATTTTCTGAAAATGATAAAATTGAGCTCAGCAGTGTAGGATTGAACACTTACGAAGGTAATCCTCTTTCATTTTATAAATCTGATAATCTTTATTTCAGTTCAAACATTCTTGAAGGCAGTTGTATATGTGTGAAGTTAAAATAAAATCTTATCCTAGTGTCGGGATATCACACAAGGCTTCGCCTTATGAATCTTTTTTTATGCATGGATCATGCATAAATATTAAAAGGGTAAGGGCTTCATCCTCGGCGGCTTTCAACATCGTGTTGCCGCCTCCAGTCGGACACGAAGTCCGACAAAGAATCGCTTCTCATCGTCATGAATGACGAAATTGAAGCGATTAAAGCGTGCTCATCGTGAGCACACGACCAGCCATTTCCTGATCTTCAGGATGACGCAAACAACGCGAACACGATATAGTCTGCGCTTATTTGGTATCTGCCTTCGGCAGATGTTTTGCATTTTTTTCTATTCATTAATAATTTTTGCAAGCACACGATCAACTCTTTAAAAATCATCTTGCAGATATATATTATTTTCGCTCGCATAATTCTTAATTATATTTACTTTATTCATAATAACTTCATCAATGGAATCAGAAATATGTGGAGGAATAGAAAGATAAATTGAGATATTTGCTGGTTTATATTTTTTTAAAGAATTGTCAAGTAAAGAGATAACAGTATCTGTTCCGCAAATGCTATTATCAATTATAATATTGGCTTTGATGTCAAAAATCATTTTGACATCAAAATATTCCAAGTTATCTTCGGGAAAAAGGTTATCCTGAAAAGGTCTAAGAAGAATATTCATTCTAAATGATTCAATAGAAACTTCTTTCATTTTAATCCATTTACCATAAGGGATACCTTCAGGAGCAATATATCTTGAAGAAAAAACTGATACTATAATATTTTTATTTGTCTTAAAATATATCTTTTGATCTTCATTTAATGTCAATTTTCTTGTCGTTGATACTTGTTGCAATTGCTCATCCGTCAGCTTAAAAGTATAAGTACCATTAGAAGAGTGGACAACAGGATCTTTAGATAGAATAGGACTTAAAATCAAAAACAATAAGAAAAGAAAAAAATATCTCATATTATCCTCAGTAGCATTTATTTAATAATGAATTAATCACGATAACATTAAAAGAAAATATTTCTGTTAAATATATTCTTTTAATGTTATTCTTGTCAAAGAATTAATGTTCACATAAGATATTAGGATAAAGGGAATAATTACTGCTTATTCTTATTCATTAACAATGATTGACTTTTCATTAAGTATTATTCTACTTATATATTAGGAGTCAGATTTATGGCAATTTTACAAGTTAGAGACTTTGATGACGGGCTATATTCTTCGCTGAAATCTATGGCGAAAAGTGAAAACAGGTCAATCAGTCAGGAAGTCATTTCTATAATTGAAAAATATCTCTCAAATCCGCATGTTTTTTTCTAGTAATCCTACGCGTGAATTTATTTCGCTTTCGGATTCATGGGATGACAATAGAAATGCAGATGAAATAATAGCTTCAATCAAAAATTCAAGAAAATCGTCAAGAAGGTTCAATTCAAAAAATGTCGTTTTTGATTGATGCAGAATAACTTTACTTGAGTTCATAATTGATCAGAATGTTTCTATGAAAGAATGATTTTTCTTTGCAATTGCAATGAATAACTCAAATTATTATTCAAGTAATGAAAATATAGTGGCAGTTATTTATGAGTTGCATTATTTCTATTTCTTATCATGTTTAAGCGTTGAAGATGTGTTGCAGCATAAATCTCGAAAATTATTATACTGCTGGCAAAATGGAGAAAATTATTATGAAGGTATTTGTTCGGATTTTTCTATCATTATCTATTTTGTTTCTTTTATTTAACATTCCTTTTTTGTATGTTATGACTTATGATTACTTTATTTCTGTAAGAGCTGATTTTTATGCACCGGATTCTATAAATTTCGATGAATCCGAGCGTGAATTGACAAACGCTTTTCCGACTTATTATGGAGAAGAAATATTATTTGAAGGAGAGAATTATTACTTAACATGGCCTTTTTTCTATAATACATGCGGGCATAGGCATGGAAATGACGAAATTATTGGGAAATATTTGATTGTATTTCGAACTGAATCAGAAACTGATACTTTGATAAAAAAAATTGATATAGATCTTGGTATAGAAGATAAATTTAAAATGTATGTTATGGAAAAAGATGAATTGTTAGAAATTGAAATAACTGATTCCAGGCAATTATTTATTAACAAATCCCGACTTATATATTTTGTTTTTGCAGACTTTGAAAAAAAACTAGACGGCAAAAATGTAAAAATAAATATAGTAATTGAAAAAAATAACCGGACTTATGAAATAACTAAAAATGAAAAGGTGAAGTATTATGAATCGGTTACAAAATATGATTAGTTTAACGTTATTTATAATAACTATCATTTATAATACCCTATTTCTTTTTTTGGGATTACTGACAACTCATGCATATTTAAGTAAATTTTTATTAGCATCTTCTTCGGTGATTATTTTAATTAATATTTTAACTATTATAATGAAAAAATATATGGTCATTTATAAAAAAACATTTATTACTATTTATGTTTTATCTGTTATAAATGTAATAGTAATGAATTTATTTTTCTTTTGGAGTTTTACTGCTTATTATAATGAAACATATCAATATTATATTTTGGGAATATTTGTAGATTATCTTACGCCTGGATATTTTCTTCTATTTATCATGTTGTTTCTATTACGTTTTATTTTTAAGATTTATTCAAACAGAAAAATGATCAAAACTGTGTAGAAATTATTGACTCACTTCATCCAATCCTGTAGTTTAATGTATTCTCTATTCTCAAATCAAACCTAATTTTTATTGACAAAATCATGTAAAATTCAAATTTCTATGAGTATAGAATTTTTGAGTTTTCAGTCATTTTTAGAAACATTTACAGGCTTTAGTTTCTAACAATGTAAGGTTTGCTGAATTGTTTCATAAAACCGGCTATAAATAACTTCTAAAATCAGTTTTTTGGTAAATAAACAGGAGAAGACATTGCTAATTATTAAAGAAAAAATAGAGTCTATTATAGTTGAATCAATAAATAAGGCTATTGATGATAAACGCATCGATATTCCGCCCGTTACTAATATAAAAGTCGAATACCCCAAAGATGAAAAATTCGGTGATTATTCAACGCCTTTTGCGCTCGAATCGGCAAAACAGCTTAAAAAAAACCCAATGGAAATAGCTTCAGTTATTTCAGAATATGTTTCAAAAAATGAATTTTTCGAAAAAGTCGATGTTGTAAGACCGGGTTTTCTTAATCTGTATATTTCTAAAAAAGTTCTTAATGAAGTTGCCGCTGAAATAATTTCTCTTTCTGATTCTTTCGGTATAATCAAAAAGAATAATCCGGAACGAGTTAATATAGAGTTTGTTTCTGCTAATCCGACCGGTCCATTGAATATCGTTTCTGCTCGTGCGGCGGCGGTAGGTGATACTCTCGCAAATCTTATTACTGCAGCTGGTGATATTGTTGACCGCGAATTTTACATCAATGATTACGGAAATCAGGTAAGACTTCTCGGTGAATCCGTCCTGTCGCGATACCGTACATTAAACGGAATAGATAACGAGTTTCCTGAAGAAGGATACAGGGGAGATTACATAAAAGACATCGCATCTTTTATAAATGATAAATTCAAGTCTGAGGCTGATTCTATTTCTGACCATGCAGAACTTGTCGATTTTTTTGCAAAAAAAGCTATCGAATACAATGTTTCCGGACAGAAAGAGGTCATGAGCCGCTTTAAGGTCAATTATAAACAGTGGTTCAGTGAAAGAACTCTTCATGAAGACGGTTCTGTAGAAAATACCTTCTCCGATTTGAAGGATCATGGTGTTCTTTATGAAGAAGAAGGCAAAACTTTCTTTAAATCAACCAACTTCGGCGATGATAAAGACCGCGTTGTAATGAGGGAAGACGGCAGACCGACATATCTTCTTGCCGATATCGCATATCACAGAAATAAGTTTAAAAGAGGCTATTCTAAAGTCATCGACATTTGGGGCCCTGATCATCACGGATATATAGCGCGTCTATCAGGCGCTGTCAGGGCTCTTGGATATCAGGAATCAGCTTTTAAGGTTCTTATCGCTCAGCAGGTAAACCTTATCGCCAATGGTGAATTAGTAAAGATGTCAAAACGTCTTGGCCAGTTCTCAACGATGGCTGATTTGATTGAAGAAATCGGTACAGATGTTGCTCGTTATTTCTTCGTAATGCGTTCAATGGACAGCCATCTGGATTTTGACCTTGTCCTTGCAAAAAAAGAATCATCCGAGAATCCTGTTTTTTATCTTCAGTACGCTCATGCCAGAATTTGTTCGATTTTTAGAGAAGCCGAATCGAGAAACTTTCCTTATATTAAAGGTGTTTCTGATAATACTGTTTTTGATTCACCTGAAACAGTTGCTCTTTTGAAAGCGCTTTCCAAGTATCCTGAAGAAATAAAGGATGCCGCGGCTTCACTAGAACCGCATAGAATAGGTGTTTTTCTTTTGAGACTGGCTCAGCTGTTTCATAGATTTTATGCAGAAAACAGGGTTCTTATCGATGATGAGGCAAAAAGAAATTCATTGCTTACTGTATGCGATTGTGTAAGGATTGTGATCAGAAACGGATTATCTCTGGTTGGTGTTAATGCTCCTGAAAAAATGTAAAATCCGGCTTATTGCAGCATTATTTTGCTTATTTGCCGCCTCATCTGTGCTGAACGCTCAAACAAGTGATGTTTATTTTCAGCAGGGGCTTGAGGCGTACAAAAGCGGAAATTTCGGCTCTGCCGAGCTTCTTTTCCGCAAAGTTGTAGAAAGAAAAGACTCATATCAGGAACGCGGCAATTTTTATCTTGCGGCATGTCTTTACCGACAGGGTAAATATGATGAGGCAATTTTTGAATTTAACCGTTTTCAGCTGTTAAGCCGTAATCAGGAACTTATATCCGAAAGCCGTTTTTATATTGCAGAAAGCTATTATCTAAAAAAAGATTTTATTAAAGCTATTGAAGAATATAAACGTTTCATTTCAATAGGCCAGAAGGCAGATGCAGGAATGCGTTCTCTTGCCTCAGAAAGAATAGGAACTATTTATTATAACAGCGGCCGTTTTGACGAAGCTCTTATCGAATGGAAAAATATTCTTCCGTCGCTTCCAAAAGAAAAAGGTGACAGGATTAAGCTGAAAATAGCGGAAGCTCTGTATCAAAATGGTCAGTATGCAGAAGCACTTGAATATCTTGATACTATATCAACCCAGTCATCCGCAGGTGATATCTCTTTTCAGTCAGAAATAGCTCTTTCACTCGGAATAATCAATACAGAAATAGGTAAGCCTTCCATAGCTTTAAAAAATTTCGCGCGAATTCCGGAAGATCTCTTATCCAAACAGCCTTTTAACAGATCATATTACTATTCTGCAAAAGCATATGCCGGCTTGTCACAGACAGATGAAGCACTTAAATCGCTTAATAAGTATTTTTCATTCGGACCATCCGCCGAAATGCATGATGATGCAGTTTATTTAAACGGTGTTCTTTCAATCAACCGCGATCCCCGTTATGCTCTTGAATCTGTTTATTCCGTTTTCAATAAGACTAAAAATAATAATCTCCGCGTAAAGACTGCAGTTTTTCTTTCAAAATATTATATTGAAAGGGGAAGACATGAAGACGCACTTCCTTTTCTTGAATTTATAGCAAAAAGCAAAGCATCAGAGGAAAAAGAGATCAGCTTTTTTCTAGGTGAGGCATATATTTTTTCAAAGAAATACGACAAGGCGGAAAATCTCTTTCTTTCAATGGCAGAGAAATATAAATATGATAACGACGCCGATAGAATTTTCTTTATGCTGTCTGTTGTATATTTCTGGAAAAAAAATAAATCCGAATTTGATCTATACAACTCGAAGATTACCGAGTTTAATCAATTTTCTCCTTATAAAAAGGAAATACTTTTTTATAAGGGAATTGAAAGGTTCGAAGAAAGCGATTACTCCAAATCTGAAAATTTTCTCCGTGAATACGTTTCGATTGCTGATCCGAAATATCTTTCCGAAGCCAGAAACTATCTTTTCAGAATATATCTTTTTATGAATGATCCCGTTAAGTCAGGCGACATTCTTGATAAAATAATATCCGAAAAATCTGTACCTGCAGGTTTCGAAAGACTTTTAACCCAATATATATTTCGTTTTCCATCTGTCTCCAGAAGGAGTGCCGCGTATAGCGATTATGTTTTAAAAAATTACAAGGGAAGCGAGAGTTTCGCTCAAATAGTGAAATCAAGGGCCGATGATTTTTTCAAGACGTCAAATTTCAGGCGGGCTGAAACTGAATATACTCTTTTTCTTGATGAAATGGGAAATGATTACGATATAGATGTATATGTCGGAAAGGTTTTATCTCTTTATAATCAAAAAAAATATCAGGAAACGATAGACTTTATTTCTCTTCAAAAACTCAAAAGATATGATGAGAAAAAAACAACAGAAATTGTTCGAATACTTGCGCTTTCTTATTATAATATTAGAAATTATGAAAGGGCATATTCTTCCATGTCCGTAATTTCAGATAAACTTTCAAATATCACGGACTTTCAGTTGATTTTTGAACTTGCGCTTATGAATAAAGATATCAATGCGGCGGTAAGACTTTCTAATAATTTTCTAGGAACACCATTGAAGCATGCTGAATCACTATACCGTATTGCACTTTTTTATCAAAGCTATAAAAACGATGCTCTTGCAAAAGAATTTTTTCTAAAACTGATTTCAGATTATTCTGAGAATTCTTTTTCTGATTATGCGAGAATTGAACTTTCAAAATATGATATGAGAAGCGGTTTTTTCAATGTTGCCGAGAGCAGACTGCTTCAGATAAAAGATCCGAAACTATCTGAAGAAAAAGATCTTTTTCTGGCAGAAACTCTGTTTCTAAAAGAATTACCTAATGATGCAGTTAAAATAGCAAAATTATATTCTACAAAAAGAACAAAAAATGAAAACAAAGAAATTGCTGTTTCTGTATTTCAGCGTTCTGCAGAATTTTCTTTTCTTTCCGGAAATTTAAATGATCTTGATATTTTTTCGCGTGCATTAATTAATTTAAAACCTGAAGCCCGCAATGAAATGAATCTTTTTCTAGCAAAGCTTAATTACGAAAAGAATGATTTCAGAAATGCATTTAACTTCATCTCGCGGATTGACTTAAAAGTCAATCCGGATGCTTCTGCATATTTTATTAAAGGCATGATCCTTCTTCATTTCTATAAAAATATAACTGGAGCGATGGCTGTATTTACTGAAATGCAGTCGGTCTTTCCTGAAGACGATTATGAAAGATCAAAAGCAGAATTTGAACTTGCCCGCATTTATTACGAGCGCAATGAAAATCAGAAAGCTCTGGAACTGCTTTCCAGACTCAAGAAATCAGCAAACAAGGAAATTTCAATTTCATCATCAAAGCTTCTGGAATATTATGATTCAGGCAAATAATACTCTTTGTGATGTTTTCCATGACGAATTTTCCCAAAAAAGAAAATGCTATGTTAAATGGAAAGAAACTGCAGTTGAATCCTCTGATGCTGCACTTGTTGTTGATCTTGCAACTTGTGTTTCCGTCATGCTAGCCGGAATTGATTCAAACAAACAGGTATGGCTGGGTCTGAACCATCTTTTCAAATGCCGCGAAAATGATTCGGACGTATCTCTTGAACATATATCAGAAATAAGGGATATTCTCGTTAATGATAAAAAGTGTGTAAAAACCGCATGCCTAGGAGTTTTCGGCGCTGGATATAAAGAAAACAGTCTCAGTTCGAAAATTGCAAAAAATAATATAATTACAAGCCTAGAAAGTCTGAGTCTTTTTGATTATTCAGTCGAACTTTTTCTTACAGGCTACCAGCAGAATATTTCGGCTTTTTACAGCGGCCGAAAAGAATCTTTTTTTATTAAGAATACTAATATAGAAACAAAGGAATCCAATTATTATATGATTTCTGCAGAAGACATTTTCAAAGATGCTTGCTAATTTCCATACTCACACTCTTTTTTGCGATGGACATGATTCTGTTTACGATATGGCCGAATTTGCCTTTTCTTCAGGTTTCACTCATCTTGGATTTTCTTCTCATGCGCCTCTTCCATTTGATGCCCGCTGGACTATGAAAGAAGAACGAATAGATTCTTATATCAAAGAAATTGAAGATGCAAAAAAAACATTCAATACTATGAAAATATTTACGGGACTTGAAGTAGATTATATTCCTTCAACATGGAACTATTCAAAGAAAATAATATCAGACCATAAATATGATTATCTGATAGGGGCGGTTCATCTTCTCGGCGAGCCAGGCGCAAAAGATTATATTACAATTACCGGAAACAGCTCCCGTTTTACCGATTCTTTATCAAATACAGGTAAAAGTATAGAAAGTGCAGTTCAGCAGTATTACGAACGTTTGATTTATTTAATCAGATATACGTCTTGTGATGTAATAGCCCATTTTGATTTGATAAAAAAAGTAAATGTTGATTTTCAGATATTTGATGAAAATTCTTCATGGTATAATACTTATTTAAATGATGCTCTTGAAGCTCTTGCAGATAACCCTAAAATCGTCGAAGTTAACACCGGAGCACTAAGCAGAAAAAAATCCAAGGATCTTTTCCCATCGGATTATATACTAAAATTTCTTCTTAAAAACAATATATCTGTTGTAATAAATTCAGACTGTCATAGAAAAAAAGATCTAGCAGCATATTATGATTTTGCCGCCGATAAACTGAAATCTTTGGGATATTCATATACCATGATATATGATACAGAAGGATGGATTAAAACTCCTCTTTAAATTTTATTGAGATATGCACTTAACGCATCCTTTTACATGAAGTCTGTTTTTGCCATTGTCCTTTTTCCACATATCTCCAATTAGAAATTCTTTGCTGTTAAGACTCTTTTTGCATACAGGACATTTCCGTTTGCTGCTGTCTGAATCAAGACAGAAAGGACATCCGAAAATATGAACGGTTGTTTTATCATCAACAGTGTACTTTTCGCTTTTTAAACGTTCTCCGCGTTTCAGTCTTGAACCGCATATTATACAAGGCAGTTTGGAATATTCTTCTTTTATTTCATCAGATTTTATTTTCTGTTCATTCGTTTTGGTTCCGCTAAAAAGAATATACACGACTGCGGTCACTAAAATAAGAGATGCTATTATAATTACTTCCGTCATAAGCTTATATTCGACATTCTAATCATGTATTATTAAACATTTAATCTTGACAATATTGTCTTTAATTTCTTTTACTATCAGAGTCAGTCTGAAATTCATTTAAAAAATTAGATCTGAATCATTAGCAATGATTAATTTGTTTGAGGTTGTATGAAGAAACTCTGGGGCGGCCGTTTTGACGATAAACCATCGGATATTACCGAAAGAATATCAGTATCTGTCCATTACGACAAGCGATTATACAAGCAGGATATCCGCGGATCTAAGGCACATGCAGAGATGCTTAATAAGTGCGGAATTATTTCTAACGAAGATTTTGAACAGATAAAAAAAGGGCTTTCTCTTATAGAAGATGAAATTGATGCAGGAAAATTTGAGTTTAAACGTTCTCTGGAAGACGTTCATATGAATATTGAATCACGTCTTACCGAGCTCGTCGGAGACGCAGGTAAAAGGCTTCATACTGCCAGATCAAGAAACGATCAAGTCGCAACAGATACCCGTCTTTATATAAAAGATGAAATAATAGAAATCAAAGCACTTTTAATAAATCTTATTTCAATTCTTGTTGAAACTGCCGAAAATAATACAGAAGTTGTCATGCCGGGATATACCCACCTTCAGGTTGCACAGCCTGTGAGATTTTCTCATCACATGCTGGCTCATGCTTGGGCGTTATCCCGCGATTTAAAAAGACTGCTTTTTGCTCTCGATATAACAGATTCTTCACCGCTTGGAGCAGGAGCACTTGCCGGAGTCAATTACTCGACAGACAGAACGATTACTCAGAAACTGCTTGATTTTAAGTTCATTAACATGAATTCGATGGATTGCGTTGCAGACAGGGATTACATGCTTGATGTACTTTATTTCTGTTCCGTGTGCGCTATGCATTTATCACGTTTTTCGGAAGAATTAATTCTCTGGTCAAGTTCAGAATTCAGATTCATCCGTCTGTCTGACAAAGTAACTACCGGTTCATCAATTATGCCTCAGAAAAAAAATCCGGATCTCGCGGAATTGATACGCGGAAAAACCGGCAGAGTTTACGGCAATATGATTGCTCTATTTACCGTATTAAAAGGGCTTCCTCTTGCATATAACCGCGATTTGCAGGAAGATAAGGAATCTCTGTTTGATTCGATTGACACAATTAAGCTTTCAATCGAAGCGATGATTGAAATGCTTAAGGAAATGACCGTAAACAAAGAACGCCTGAAACAGGCTGTTTTTTCAAATTATTCGACGGCCACCGATCTTGCAGACTATCTAGCTAGAAAAGGACTTCCTTTCCGCGAAGCTCATGAAGTTTCAGGCAGTATCGTTAAGTTTTGCGAAACTAACGGAAAGGATTTTTTCAGTCTTACTCTTGAAGAAATTAAAAAATTCTCGGACTGTTTTGAGTCAGATATCGTTGAAATAATTAATCCTGAAAATTCTACCGAAAGGAAGCTTTCACTAGGTTCAACATCTCTTTCAGAAGTGAGAAAACAGATAATTGAGCTTAAAAATATTATTGAAAAAAATAGATAGAAACTAAGCATTGCCTGAGAGGCGAGAATGGATTTTCTGATATTTGAGAATATTTCCAAGAGCTATGGCTCAAATAAGGTAATTGATAATCTGTCAATTGCCGTTCAGAAAGGAGAAATCTTTTCGCTTCTCGGTCCGAGCGGCTGTGGCAAAACAACCTTACTTAGAATCGCCGCCGGTTTTGAAGAACCGGATTCAGGCAGAGTTATACTTGACGGCCAGGATATTACAAATCTTCCTCCAAACAAACGAAAATTAAACACTGTATTTCAGAATTATGCACTTTTTCCTCATCTGACAGTGAGAGATAATATTGCCTTTGGCCTAAAAGTTTCGGGATTCAGCAAAGAAAAAATAAACGATGAAGTCGAACGTTATCTTGACCTCATTCAGATGACGGATCATGCATCAAAAAAACCGTCTAAACTTTCGGGCGGACAGAAACAAAGAGTCGCAATCGCACGTGCACTGATCAATAAACCAGATGTCCTTCTTCTGGATGAACCTCTTGCCGCACTTGACTTAAAACTCCGCCAGAGAATGCTCGTCGATCTCGACTGGATGCATGATGAAGTAGGTATAACATTTTTATACGTTACTCACGATCAAAGTGAAGCTATGAGCATCAGCGACACGATTGCAGTAATGAACAAAGGCCGTATTGAGCAGAAAGGAACGTCTGTAGAAGTTTATGAAGCGCCGAGAACGAGTTTTGTCGCGGCATTCATCGGTGATACTAATTTCTTTGACGGTGAAGTTAAAAGCATAGACGGAGATTATTGTCTTCTTTCTGTTGAATCATTTCCGGACATACGCGTTTATAATGATAAGGCGGTAAAACCCGGCGGAAAGGTATATCTCAGCATAAGGCCTGAAAAAATCGGAATATCTCATAATAAACCTTCAGAAGAAAAAATAAATGTTCTAAAGGGAAAAGTAGAAGAAATAATATATCTCGGTTCTCATACAAAATACTGGATCAGTGTTAACGGTTTTAGAATTTCAGTTATCGCAGTTCATAATACATTCATGCTCGATATAAAAGAAATATCTTTCAACGATGAGGTTTATATTTACTGGAGTCTTGACAGCTGTTATATGCTTGAACAATATAAAGAAGAGGATGAAGCCCTTTTAACTCTGCCTGATGATGAAATTCTTGATCAGGAAACCGTATGAAGCCTTCATCATATTCAAAAAAAAGAAATGAATTATTAAGTTCGTTTCCATCGTTCATCTGGCTTGTAATTTTATTCGTTATTCCAATCGGAGTAATTTTTGCAATCGCTTTCAAAGCAGCAGATCCTTACGGCGGAATAGGGGAAGAATGGACTCTTTCGACTATTAAAGAACTTTTTAATCCGATATACCCTGCTATTTTCTGGAGAACAATATACCTTTCGCTTATTTCAACATTTATTGCAATCCTTCTAGCTCTTCCTGTTGGTTATTATATAGCCCGTACAGGGAAGAGAATGCGTGAAATATTCCTTGTTCTTGTAATTGTTCCTTTCTGGACAAATTTTCTGATTAGAATAATCGCTTGGAAAGTCCTTCTTCATCCTGACGGTTTTATAAAAAAAATACTTGTTACATTAACGCTTGCGGATCCAAATTCAATTCTATTATACAGGCCTGAAACGGTACTTATCGTTCTTGTTTATTCACATCTTCCTTTTGCAATACTTCCGATTTATGCCGCAGCTGAAAAATTCGATTTCTCACTGATTGAAGCGGCTAGAGATCTTGGTGCAAGCCGCTTTCAGGCTTTTAGAAAAGTGTTCATTCCCGGAATCAGTTCCGGAATTGTAGCTGCATTTATCGTCGTTTTGATTCCTTCTCTCGGCTCTTACGTTATTCCTGAGCTTGTAGGCGGAGCTTCGGTTGAAATGATCGGCAGTAAAATAGCCCAAAGAAGTTTTGTTGACCGCAATCTTCCTCATGCTTCAGCTCTTTCTGCGCTTTTGATGCTTGCAGTATTTATTCCGCTTTTCTTCGCGGCCTTATGGCAGCGCAAAGCCGCTCTTACGGGTAAAGTTAAATGAAAAGAGGGAAATTCGCATTACTCATAACCTTATTCGTCATGGTATTTTTTTATCTGCCTGTAGTGATTGTCGCAATCAATTCATTTAACAGCGCGCGGTTCGGCGGAGAATGGAAAAGCTTTACGCTTGTCTGGTATTCGAAACTATTTGCGGACAAGAATATCTGGTCTGCATTTATGAATTCTCTTCTAATCGCTTTTTCATCAGCTGTTTTATCAATGATACTTGGTTCAGTCGCCGCTTTTGCTCTTGAAAAATATAAATCGCGCTTTCAAACCATTCACCGCATGCTTCTTTTCTCGCCTCTGGTTGTACCGGATATTCTGATAGGGATGAGTCTTCTTATATTCTTCGTTGCCGTACAAATACAACTTGGGCTTATGACGGTATTTCTTGCTCATGTAACTTTCAGTATCAGCTACGTTGCGATGGTGGTTCTGGCAAGACTGCAGGATTTTGATTCATCTCTTTATGAAGCGGCTCTTGATTTAGGTGCGGGCAGATTCAATGCAATGCGTCTTGTCGTTATCCCGCTGGTTTTTCCCGGAATTCTTGCAGGCGGAATTATGGCATTCACTCTTTCCATTGACGATTTTGTTATAACATTTTTTGTTTCCGGCGCAGGAGCAGCAACTCTTCCCGGATATATCTACAGTATGATGAAACACGGATTTCCGGCTGTAATCAATTCTCTTTCAGTTCTTTTCGTGATAGCTACGTTTATTCTTGTTTTGATGAGCCGCAAATTTCTGGTTAAACAGTAAAAACTTAACCGGAAATATGACTCAAAACATCCGCATATTGTTCTTTTCCCCTGATTTCAATAATTCTTTTTTCAATTTTCAGCGGTATATTCTGAAGTTCAAAATGAGGATTATCTAACAATTTATCGGGATTGCTTCTAATCACCAGATAGATGTCGGGGGATAAAATAAACAGTCGGCTTTTTTCATCATTATTGTTGAAGTATTCTTTCAACTGAGCACTGACTTTCATTATATTATGAAAACCTGTGTGCGAAAAAGTATTTTTGAGATTTGAAATTCTGAATATTTCACAAAATCCTTTCTTATTGCTTGAAAATGAAGAAAATTCTTTCAGGATGGACGAAAAGGTTCCTGATAAATCGGATTTATTGTTCTGTTGGAAATTATAAACATCAAATATATATTCTGCGAATTTGCTGAAACCCTTTTCATCAAAATAATCTGATGACGAAAGAGAACAAAACGAGTAAGAATTATATTTTCTGCTTATATAAAGGGGTGAATTTATTCCTTCAACGCTGATCTTTCCGCCGGCTTTAATGCTATTACAGGTTGAGATTTTATCAGCCAGCGATTTTTCACCGGAATATTCTATTACAACAGATTTTTCGAAATCGTATATGCCTGAGAAAAAGGCGAAATTTTCCGAAGAATGCAGACCAAGCAGTGTTTGAACTGAAACCGATTTTTTTAGATTTTTCAGTTCAGCCGCTATATTATCTTCAATCTCTGCAATTTCACTTAAAGCATCGGTTTCACTGATCTGGTTATGTCTGATTTTTTTTATCAGATTTCCAGCAGAATCTGCACAAGAAATATTATTTTTCATCAATTTCACCAAGATATGTATCTATATTCTTTAGAATAAATTTAGCAATATCTTTTTTTAGAGCCATGTTCAGTTCTTTTTTCAATCCGTTTTTAAAATAAATTGTTATTTTATTGTAATCAGATTCAAATCCGCTTTCCGAAGTGGAAACGTCATTTGCACATATAAGATCAAGATTCTTTTCTTTTAATTTACCGATTGCGTACTTTTCAAGATCATTCGTCTCCGCAGCGAAACCGGCAAGAATAAGATTATTGAAATTCATATTTTGCTTTATTTTGCTCGATTCCATCAGTATATCAGGATTCTTAACAAGGGTAATGTTCAGTTCATCCGACTTTTTTTTAATTTTAACAGAAGATATTTCCTTGAAAGAATAATCAGCCGGAGCTGCAGCCATTATTAATAGAGCATTATCACAGAGCTGATTTTTAACTGCATCAAGCATGTCCCGAGTCGATAACACTTTTATAATTTCGTATTTCTTGCCGCTAAGAAGATTCTTGTCAACATTGCCGGCAATAAGAAGCGTGTTCAGTCCAGCTTTATAAGCCGCATCCGCTATTGAGACTCCCATCTTGCCGGATGACCTGTTTGTCATAAATCTGACCGGATCAAGCATCTCTATGGTTCCGCCGGCACTGACTATAATTTTCTTGTCAGACAAGTTTTTTAGTTTCATTATATATCTGCTCTATATCCGCGAGTTTTCCTGTTCCTTCATCACCGCATACAACCGTGCCTTCAACGGGTTCTATGATATGAACTCCGCGTTTTTTTAGAATTTCAATATTGTGCGTCACTGCAGAATTTTTCCACATATCGGGATTCATTGCAGGCGCCGCCATAACTGGACATGTCACAGAAAGAAATGTCGTTGAAAGCAAATCGTCGGCAATTCCGTTAGCGATTTTACCGATAATGTTTGCCGTAGCCGGTGCTATTACGAGAATGGAAGCATTTTCTTTTAATTTGATATGACCCATTAGCTTGTAATCACGGACAAAAGAATCAGTATAAACGGGATTGCCTGTAATTGTTTCAAAAAGCAGAGGCCGTATCATTTCAGTTGAATTTTTTGTCATTATCACATGAACGCTGAAACCGTCTTTAACGTACTTCCTTGCAAGTTCGCATGATTTATAAATAGAAATTGAGGATGATACCCCAAGAAGTATTTTTTTCATTTTGATCTCCTGAACATTTTTTCAAATTCAATATCTGTTATATTGAAAACAAATGGTCTTCCATGAGGACAACGCAGTTCTGCTCCCGAATTGAAAACATAATCAATTAATAATTTTATATCAGAATCTGTCATTTTATCATTTGCTCTTTTAGCACTGTGACAGGCAGCCTTAGCGGCGATCATTTCCCTGATGCTTTCAAAACGTTCTCCGGCGCTTTCAGCGAAATCATCAATAAAGGCATTAATATTCATTCCCTGCAAAACAGACGGAACCGAAGAAACGGCAAAAGTATCATCAGAAATTGTATCAATATCAAATCCGATTTTTTTAAATTCTTCAAGATTGTCCGAAACTTTTTCAAATTTAGTTTTCGGAAGTGTAATCTTTTCAGAAAATATGAGTGAAAATGAATCAACATTTCCGTTTTTTGCAAGTATCGCGTCAAAAAGCATGCGTTCATGCGCGGCATGAAAATCAATAAAAAATACAGAATTATCTTTTTCCGCAATTATATATTTTCCGAAAATGGTTCCGATTGATCTATAATTAGTTTCAAAATAGTAAGTTGATGAAATGTCAGAAGTAGTTGATTCCGTGTATGTTTTAATACTAGTACTAGCATTAAAAAGAGACTCGTTGAGATATTCCGATTTATTTTTTTCTTCAATCGGAATTTCATTTTGTTTGAATGATTCACTTGATTCACTTGCAGATTTTTCAAAAATGTTTCCGGCAGAATAGATTCTGCTGCCTAGAATCTTCTTCGCAGTTGAATAAATCATTGAATCGATATACTTCGAATCAAAAAATTTAATTTCTTTTTTTGCCGGATGAATATTAACATCAATTAGCGAAGGATTTATTTTAACGTAAAAAAAACACTGCGGATATCCGTCTGAAAGAAATCCTTCGTATGCGCGTTTAAGAGTATAATTAAGATAATTGTATTCAATAGGACGTCTATTTACGAAAAGATGCTGATCAGAACGTGTTTTTTTGAATGCAGACGGCTTTGAAATAAAGGCTTTTACCGACACGTCTACATCGAAGATTTCACCCTCAAGAAGCAGTGAGTAATCATAAAGATCAGATATTCTTGATTTTTCATCGTTAGTTTTTGAAATAACCGAAGTGGCAGTTTCGTCAAAAGAATATCTAAATGTTATTTCATGCCTTGATAAAGCCAGAGAGTAAATAGTTTCTCTGACGAGCTTTTTTTCCGACTGCAGCGATTTTAAAAATTTTTTGCGGGCAGGGGTGTTGTAAAAAAGATTCTCAACAATAACGGTTGTTCCGTCTTCGCCGTAATAATCCGTAAATTCAAACGAATCAAATTCTGCAGAAAGCTTTCCTCCGCTATCAGAATTTTTTTCTTTCGACATTATGCAGAGTTTTGCTATAGAAGCGATACTCGCAAGAGCTTCGCCTCGAAAACCGTAGGAGGTTATCGAATATATGTCATTTACATCTCGTATTTTTGATGTTGCATGTTCTCTAATCGAAAGAGGAAGGTCATCTTTCGCAATACCGGAGCCGTTGTCCCGCACAATTATTTTCTTCATACCCGATTCAAATACAGATATATCTATTTCGGAACAGCCTGCATCTATGGAATTTTCAACCAGTTCTTTTATTACGGAATACGGCCCGGCTACAACTTCGCCCGCGGCTATCATATTTTTTACGTTTTCAGGAAGAATTATAATTTTAGACATAATTAAAGATTTCTTAATCATATTAAGTGTCAACATCAATTCTAGCAAGATTTTTATTGACAGAAGAAGTGCAGAATCTTTAATTGTCTAACACGGTGAGCGTAGTTCAATGGTAGAGCCCAGGATTGTGGATCCTGTTGTTGCGGGTTCGAGCCCCGTCGCTCACCCACTATTTCTTTTAAGACTTTTTGATTTTTATTGAAAAAACTTGACAGAAATCAGTATAAAGTGTGTTTTAGTTGCATAGCTTGCGAGTGTGGCGAAATTGGCAGACGCGCTAGACTTAGGATCTAGTGTTTAAACGCGTGTGGGTTCAAGTCCCTCCACTCGCACATATGCGGGAATAACTCAGCGGTAGAGTGCAACCTTGCCAAGGTTGAAGTCGCGGGTTCAAATCCCGTTTCCCGCTCATGCCGCAACAATTGTTGCGGCATTTTTTTTGCTCATTATTGTATTCGAGGTATATCGTGAAAATATTAAAAGACAAAAAACTTGAAAATGCATCCATCGAACTTGAAATAGAAGTTGAAAAGGAAAGTATTCAATCCAAGTACGAATCAGCATTCGCAAAAATCCGTTCAGAAGCAGCTATTGACGGCTTCAGAAAAGGGAAAGTTCCCATGGATATCATCAAGAAAAAATTCACAGCTAAAGCTGATGAAATTGCCTGTGATGATATTATACGTGAAACCTATCTTGCAGCTGTAAAAGAAAAAAATTATAATCCGATTTCATATCCTAAAATCGAATTCGATAAATTTTCTAAAGATGAAAATCTTAAATACAAGGCAACATTTGAAATATATCCTATAATCAATCTCAAAGATTATAAAGGTATATCTGCTGAAGAAAAACAGATAGAAATTACTGCCGAAGATCTAAATTTTGAAATTGATGCGGTAAGAGAGCGTTTTGCAGTAATCAACAAAAAAGAAGATGCATCAGATGTGATAGAAGAAGGAGATCTTGTTAAAATTGACGTTAAACGCACTGATGATTTAAAATCAGATGAACTTGAGTCGCGTCAGTGGGGAACTGTAACAGTCGTTTGCGGAAAAAACAAAGAAGAGCATGAATTTGACAATTATGTCAAAGGACTGAAAGCAGGTGAAGAGAAAACAGTGAATTTCTCATATCCTAAAGATTATTCTGTTAAAGAACTTGCTTCAAAAAAAGTTACTCATATTATCAAAGTTAAAGAAATCAGCGAAAGAAAGCTACCTGAACTCAATGATCAGTTTGCAAAAGACGCCGGTTTTGAATCTGTTGATCAAATGAAAACAAAGATCAAGGATGATCTATTGAAGTATTGTACAGATAGAGCAAAATCCATGGCTAAAAACCAGATTCTTGAAAAAATAGTCGAAAAAGGTTCATTTGAAATTCCTCTTTCAATTATTGAAGGCGAGAAAAAATCGGTTTTTGACAGATTTAAGGCAAAAATCGGACTTTCAAGTTTCAACGGATCTATTGCAGATTTTTCAAAAATAATGGGCAAAGAAGGCGATAATTTCGAGAAAAAACTTGAAGAAGAAGCGATGAAATCAATAAAAACTTCTTTGACTCTTTCGGATGTAGCTAAATTAGAAAATATTAAAGTTAATCCTGAGGATTTTCAAAAGGAAATTGCTAAAATGGCAGAAAGAGGCCATACAACTGAAGCAGAAGTTATGAAAATGGTAAAACAGAACAATCTTTACGAGCAGATTCATTCGGAGATGCTTTTTGAGAAAGTTTACGATTTTCTGTACACCAACGCCAAAATTAAGCAGTTATCACCAATAAGTGTTAAAGAATTCTTTAAATAATATGAGCCGCGAAAGCGGCTCTCTTTTGGTTTTGGCATTTTTTGCCGAAAATTAAGTAATATGTTTTGACTCAATGTATTTTTTTTATACATTGTTATTAGTTCCGTAAATATTATTTCCTACAGGAGTTTTTATGAGCATGATCCCATTTGTAATCGAACAGACATCGCGCGGTGAAAGGTCATATGATATATATTCAAGGCTTTTAAAAGACAGAATCATATTTTTAGGTGAAGCGATCGATGACCATGTTGCGAATGTAATAATTGCACAGCTTCTCTTCCTTGAAGCTGAAGATCCATCGAAGGATATACACATGTATATCAATTCTCCAGGAGGAGTGGTAACTTCCGGGCTTGCGATTTATGATACAATGCAGCTTATAAAAGCAGATGTTGCAACTCTTTGTGTAGGTCAGGCTGCAAGTATGGGAGCTTTTCTTCTTTGCGGCGGCGCAAAAGGAAAAAGAGCTGCCTTGCCGAATTCGAGGATAATGATACATCAGCCTTCAGGCGGATTCAGCGGACAGGCTTCCGATATCGAAATTCACGCGAGAGAAACCCTAAGCCTCAAAAAACGTCTGAATGAAATGATGGCGGCTAATACTGGAAAATCTCTAGAACAAATTGAAAAAGATTCGGATCGTGATAACTTTATGACATCACCTGCTGCCCTTGAGTATGGTCTTATTGATAAGATACTTGAGAAGCGGGCATAATTGAGGAATAAAATGGCAAAAAAAGAAGCTAAAAATCCTAAACAGCCTATGTGTTCTTTCTGCGGAAAACCGCAGGAGATGGTCAAAAAAATGATTGCCGGTCCAGGGGTTTTCATCTGCAACGAATGTATTTCCCTTTGCACGGAAATTGTCGAAGAAGAAGAATTTATGGGCGAAGAATCGCCTGAAAAATCAATTGCAGATATACCAAAACCGGCTGTTATTAAAAAATATCTTGATGAATATGTAGTAGGTCAGGATCACGCTAAAAAAGTCCTTTCTGTAGCTGTTTATAATCATTATAAAAGAATATTTTCGAATTCAAGACTTAAGAAGGGTGATGTTGAAATTGAAAAAAGCAATATACTCCTTATCGGACCTACAGGAACAGGTAAAACGCTTCTTGCTCAGACGCTTGCTAAGCTTTTGAATGTTCCATTTGCTATAGCCGATGCGACAAGTCTTACCGAAGCAGGTTATGTCGGTGAAGACGTTGAAAATATTCTTCTCAGACTTATTCGTAACGCTGACAGCGATGTAAAACGTGCAGAAACCGGAATTATTTACATCGATGAAGTAGATAAGATTTCACGTAAATCAGAAAACCCTTCAATAACAAGGGACGTTTCCGGAGAAGGCGTTCAGCAGGCTCTTTTAAAGATTATTGAAGGGACTGTAGCGAATGTACCTCCTCAGGGCGGACGTAAACATCCGCATCAGGATTATATTCAGATTGATACGCGTAATATTCTTTTTATCTGCGGCGGCGCTTTTGTAGGTCTTGATAAAATCGTGCAGAACAGAATATCCGTTAAATCAATCGGTTTCGGAGCTGATATCAAGACTAAGGAAGAACTTAAAAAATCCGATATAATGAAGCTTATTGAATCTGATGACCTTGTCAAATTCGGAGTCATTCCTGAGCTTATCGGAAGACTTCCGATGATTGATACACTTGAGGATCTTGACGAAGAAGCTTTTAAAATGATTCTTACACAGCCGAGAAACGCTCTAATCAAGCAGTATCAGAAAATATTTGCTCTTGAAGATGTTGAGCTTGAATTTACTCATGAAGCAGTATGCGAAATCGCAAAAATTGCCATAAAACGCGATTGCGGTGCACGAGGGCTTAGAACCGTTCTTGAAAAGCTAATGCTTGATCTGATGTTCGAAGTTCCTTCAAAAAACAATGTTCAGAAAATCACCATAGATGAAAAGGTTGTTTTGGGTGAAAAAAAACCCGAAATTAAACTGCGTAACAGGGAAAAAACCGCATAGTTATGAAAAAAACAATCGATGATTCAAAGAAATATCCGTTATTGCCGCTGAGGGATGTTGTAATTTTCCCTCACATGGTAATTCCGCTGTTTGTCGGACGTGATATGTCAGTCAAGGCTCTTGACAATGCAATGCAGAATGACCGTCTTATTGTTCTTATCACACAAACAGATCCTGATATTGCCGTACCGGAAATGAAGGATCTTCATAAAGTCGGAACAGTATGTGAAATTCTTCAGCTGCTTAAACTGCCTAACGGCACGATAAAAGTTCTGGTTGAAGGAATAGGAAGAGTCTACGTCGACGATTTGCAGGAAACAGAAGATAAATATTTTGAATCATCGGTTAAAATTTTTGAAAAACAGTACGATGTCGACGATTCTGTTTTTCAGTTGAAAGAAGAATTATTTATTGCTTTTGAAGAGTATATATCACAAAACAAAAAAATTCCAAAAGAAGCTCTATCAAGTGTAAGAAACATTGAAGATCTTGCTCACATGACTGATGCCGTGTCATCTTATGTGTCGATGAGAGTTGAATTAAAACAGTCTCTACTTGAAACTGCAAATCCGGCGGAGCGCATTCCTTTACTGATTAAATATATTAAGGGCGAATCAGAAGTTCTTGAACTTGAGAAAAAGATACATTCTCAGGTTCGACGCCACATGGAGAAAACTCAGAAAGATTATTATCTTAACGAACAGATGAAGATAATAAAAAAAGAACTTAATGACGGTGAAGAACCTGCTGATGAAGCTGAAGAACTTACAAAATCCGTTGAAAAATCACAGATGTCTGAAGAAGCTAAAGAGAAAGCTTTTAAAGAAATTAAGCGTTTATCTAAAATGCCTCCTCTTTCAAGCGAATCTGCCGTAGTCAGAAGTTATATCGAATGGTTAAGGGATCTTCCTTGGCAGGAAAAAACCAGAGACAATAAAAGTGTAGAACATGCTAAAAACGTACTTGATGAAGATCATTTTGGTCTTGATGAAGTTAAGGAAAGAATCATTGAATTCATAGCGGTTAAACATCTTTCGAATAAAATCAAAGGTCCGATATTATGCTTTGTAGGTCCTCCGGGAGTCGGCAAAACATCACTCGGTATGAGTGTTGCCCGAGCTTTGAACAGAAAATTTGTACGAATTGCCCTTGGAGGAGTAAGAGATGAAGCCGAGATTCGCGGACATCGCAGAACTTATGTCGGTTCTCTTCCTGGGAAAATTATTCAGGCTATGAAAAAATCGGGTAAATCTAATCCCGTAATTCTTCTCGATGAAATTGACAAAATGTCCACTGATTTCAGAGGAGATCCGTCAAGTGCACTGCTTGAAGTTCTTGACCCTGAACAGAACTCAACTTTTCAGGATCATTATATCGAAATTCCTTTTGACCTTTCCCAAGTTCTTTTTATAACAACTGCAAATGTGGCGCATCAGATTCCTTTGCCTTTGTTAGATCGAATGGAAATAATTGAAATAGGCAGTTATACTGAAATTGAAAAACTTAATATTGCAAAAAAATATCTTCTTCCTAAGCAGATGAAAGAGAACGGCATAAACGAATCTAATCTTTTGATTTCAGACGATATGATATATTATCTTGTACGTCACTATACCCGTGAAGCAGGCGTAAGAAGCCTTGAAAGAACAATCGGGAAAGTATGCCGAAAACTAGCGTGTGAACTAGTTGAAAATATAAAGGAAGAAGAAAGATCATCTTTTGTTAAAGAAATAACACCTGAAGTTCTGAAAAATTATCTTGGTGCAGTAAAATATAAGGATAATGAAAAAGAAAAACAGAACGAGGTCGGACTTGCTAACGGACTTGCGTGGACAAGCGTCGGCGGAGATGTTATGCCTATCGAAGCTTCTCTTGTAAAAGGGAAGGGCAGTCTTATGTTAACAGGAAAACTCGGCGAGGTTATGCAGGAAAGCGCGCAGGCAGCATTTACTTATGTCAGGTCGAATCTGCATAATTTCAATATCAATCCGGATCTTACCACTGAATATGATCTTCATCTTCATGTTCCTGAAGGCGCCATTCCGAAAGACGGTCCTTCTGCCGGAATAACCATGGGTGTTGTCATTGCTTCGCTTTTATCAAAAATTCCGGTAAAATGCAATGTCGCCATGACAGGCGAAATAACATTACGCGGAAAAGTTCTTCCTATCGGAGGATTGAAGGAAAAAGTAATAGCGGCGCACAGACTTGGAATTACAGAAGTTATAATACCGAAAGATAATGAATCTGATATTGAGAAAATACCTGAAAGCGTAAGAGAAAAAATTACTTTCCATCCGGTAAAAAAGATGGAAGAGGTTTTGTTTCTTGCTCTTGAATCGCCTGAAAAACTCATGAAAAACGATTCTGATAATCATGAATTTGTATCACCAACATCAAAAGATAGCGGCGGGGAAAAAGCAATTCATGGTTAAATTTTTTCGAGGACATAAACAATTCTGTTTGAATTGCTTTTGACCTTTTCTTTTTGAGTGCTTGAAAATTTGTCTATGATTTTGAAACCGTTTTCTTTTGTGATATCATCAAATTCGCCGGTTCGATATGCACGCATTGTATGAGAGTCTGTTAGTTGTTTAACATCGGTTCCTCCGCTGATTTCATAGCGGTAGTCAACCTGAACGGTTACAACATCAGAATCATTTATAACATTAAATCCTCTTTCTCTTTTAATTTTTTTCCCTGAAGCGATTGTAGTCGAAACATGACTTATTTCTTTTTTTCTGATTAAAAGGACAGGCTCCGCACTCCATATTTCAAAAATTGCAATTCCGTTTTTTTTAAGAGCGTTTCTTGTATTCCAGAGAGCCAAATTAATTTCATTGTTATCCAAAAGATAATCCATCGAACCGAAAAGACTGATTGCACAGTCATATTTTTCAAAATATTCAAATTTTTTCATATCAGAAACTATAAATTCTATTCCGCCGTATCTCTTTTTAGCAATTCTGATCATGTCGTCACTGGAATCAATCCCTGTGCATTTTACCGCCTCACGGCTCAATAGATTGCAATGCTCACCTGTTCCGCATCCAATATCAAGGAGATAAACAGGTATCTTGTTGGGAAGGTAATTTCTGATAAAAAAAACGTCATTAGCTATATTTCTTCCGTTATTTTCTATAAAGTAATAGTATTCAGCCAGTTCGGAATATAGTTTCATTACATTATAACAAAATTAAATTTATTTTTAAGATAATCTTTGAGATATCTTTCTGATTCATGAGTTTTTTCAATACTGAATAAATCGGTAGCAATTTGCTCGCATTCAGCAATGGTAACATTTCTGATTATCTGACGTATGTGATTCATAAATGAGGCACTCATTGAAAGCTCTCTAAATCCAAGTCCAAGAAGAAGCATGGTATATTTCGGTTCACCAGCAATTTCTCCGCATATTGAAATTGAAGTATTTGTAACCTTTGCAATCTCAACTACACGTTTAAGCATTCGCAAAACAGAAAGATCAAGAGGATTATACAAATAGGCTATTTTTTCGCCGATCCGGTCAACAGCCAAGGTATATTGAATCAGGTCATTCGTACCAACAGAAAAGAAATCAACATGTTTTGCGAGAATATCTGCTGTTATTATTGCAGCAGGAACTTCCATCATTATTCCGAATTTTATATTTTCATCAAAGGAATGACCTTCTGATCTAAGTTCATGTTTAACTTCTTCCAAAATTTCTTTGACACTGTAAATTTCATTTACTGTAGAAATCATTGGAATCATTAGTTTTACATTTCCGAAACTGCTTGCTCTCATAATTGCGCGAAGTTGAGTTTTGAAAATAGGGATGTTTGCAAGCGAAAATCTGACGGCACGGCATCCAAGAAAAGGATTTCTTTCGACATATTCCTTGTTAAAAGAAAATATTTTATCACCGCCTACATCTATTGTTCTGATTGTCACCGAAGCTGGTTTAAAATATTCAATAACTCTTACATATTCTCTAAACTGTTTTTCTTCATCAGGAAGATTTGAACCGATAAAAAGAAATTCAGATCTGAAAAGACCTATACCTGAAGCACCTTTTTCTTTCATAATCTGCATTTCTTCAGGCAATTCAATATTTCCATTAAGAATTATGCGTGTTCCGTCTTTCGTTATAGAAGGCTGATATGTTAGTTTTGAGAGTTCTTTTTCTAGAATAAGAAGTTTTTGTTGATGATCAATATAATCCTGAATTTCTTCATCAGTTGGATTTATCAATACTTTCCCATGAACACCATCAACAATAACCTTGTCACCGTCTTTGATTTTGCTTGTACCGTGAACTGTTCCGACTATTGCCGGAATTTCAAGTGCTCTTGCGAGTATCGCTGTATGAGAAGTTCTTCCGCCGGAATTCGTCACAAAGGCAAGTACGTTATCTTTATTCATGGAAGCCGTATCAGACGGGGTCAATTCAGCGGCAAAAACAATTACCTCGTCTTTTAAATCTGCAAGAGATTCGAACTCAACTTTCTGAAGGTTCCCGATAAGACGCTTATGAATATCTGAAATATCAAGAATACGCTCGCGCATATAATCATCTTCAATTGAATCAAGAGACTGTATAAGCTGAAGAGATATATCGTTTAGAACCCATTCTATATTACGTTTTTCTTTTTGTAATATTTCAATTGCTTTCTTTACTATCTGAGGATCTTCAAGAACCATCAAATGCGAAGTAAATATATCTGCCATTTCATCAGAAAGAGAGGAGGCGACCTGCTGCTGAATTTCCTTTATTTCCTGTTTTGTTTTTGATACAGCAACATTCAGTCTTGATATTTGCTGTTCAACTTCTGAATCGGAAATTGAATATTTCGGTATTACAATCCGGGCGCCCTTATATAAATAAGCCGTGCCTATTCTAATTCCAGGGGAAGCAACAATACCGTTTAAAATTTCTCTTGCCATCACACTACCTGATAAAATGAAAGTAAAACACGACTATTAAGGTATACGTCTTATTATATTATCAGCAAAACGCTTTGTCAAGTGCAATGAAGACATTATAATAAATAAATGATTCATCAAGGAAAAGTACCTGAAACCATAATTCCTGCAGTTTCATCAAAACCAAGCATTATGTTTGCATTCTGAACTGCGTTTCCGGATTGGCCTTTCATCAAATTATCAATTATGCTTGTAACTAGAATTTTCCCTGTTCTTTCATCATAAAGAGGTCTGATAACACAGAAATTTGATCCTCTGACATCTGAAAGATTAGGAGATTTTGAAGTTACTCTAACAAAAGGTGATTTTTTATAGTATTCAGCAAATGCCGAAACAAGATCATCTGAAGTTACTTTTGAAGACGGATCCGCATATACATTTGAAAGAATTCCTCTTGATATCGGAACAACCTGGGGTATAAAAAAAAGCTTATGACCGTCGTTCTTAATATTTATCATATTTTCAACTTCAACTAAATGCTGGTGTCTGCCTTCACGGTATGTATTAACGTTTTCGTGCCGTTGAGGATAAAAATTTGCTGCACCGGGATTTTTTCCGGCACCAGAAACCCCTGACTTGCTGTCTGCAACAAGAGTACCTTTTTTTATCAGACCAAGCTCGGTTAATGGAATAGAAGCAAGAATCATTGATATCGCAAAACAGCCGGGATTTCCTACAATTTTTGAATTTCTAATTTTTTCACGATTAAGTTCAGGTAAACCATAGACTGAATGCTTAAGCAATTCAGGTGACTTATGTTCGGGAATCATTGATTTGTTTTCAGCATAAATTTTATATTCCTCAACAGTATTGAATCTAAAGTCGCCGCTGAAATCAACAACAGGAATATTTCTTTCAAAAAAAGGTTTAATAATTTCCATTCCTGCCTGATCAGGAGTTGAAAAAAAAGCTATATCAATTGAATTATAGTCAATTTCTGAAAGATCTTTTACTTCATTATCATAGAATCCGGTTAAACTTGGGAAAATATCATTTATTCTTATTCCGGTTTCTTTTCTGGCAAAAAGCTGAGTAGCTTCCAGTTCAGGGTGACGTGTTAAAATTTCAAGTAGACCGAGACCGCCAAAACCTGTAGCACCGACTATTGCGCATTTCTTCTTCATGAAAACCTCTATAATAAACACAAGAATCATTTAAACCAATAATATTATCAGTCATATTTGGCAAATAAAAAAAGATATTACCTGACTTTAAGAAAAAATGATAAATGATATTACTTCCGATAATATATATTATGTCTCTTAAGGGGTGGATTCTGAATGAGTGACCCCCGTAAACGAAGTGCGTCACCCTAGATTATTAATGCCTAACCGATGAAAAGAACTCATCAAAGCTAATGTTTTTTGATTTAATCCTTGATTTTTTGCAAGCTTTTTTTAGCGGTAAAGTTGTATTTTAATTAATTTAATCTATTTTGAGGTAGCTATGAGCAAGAAAAATGAAACAGAAACAAAAGATGTAAATGATCTTACGTCAAACGCGGACATTTCTCCGGAAGATTCAACAGATGATTTTGAATTACAAGATGTAACAGACTTTGAACTTCCAAGCGACATCGAGCGCGAAGCACATTTTTTCACTGAAGAAGATCAAACATTGTTAATGCACTTGAAACGTGCGGTCAAGTATCACGGTGAAATCAAAGAATCAAGAATTGCCGGTCATTGGACAATTACGGTCAAAGGCTCTAATCCTGAAAAAACCGATTTTAGCGTTTTGGTTTTGAGAAGAACAGGACATTGCCCGACGACTGAAGAAATAATCGAACACGGTTATTCCGGAAAATTTAAACTTGTGCTTGAATACTACAACCCTTTTCGACATGTCAAAGGATTCCAGAAATTCGGACGTGAACAAAAAATGCGCGGCGGTTGGACAACTATCACTTCAAAAGAATTTTCAGTCTTGGAAAAAGTTACTAAAACAACGGGAGACTCGTCACCTTTTCAAGTTCCGAAAATCGACATGAAAGCAATCACAGACTTTCAGGCGACTATGGACACAATCAACGCGACAGCAAATCAGGCGATGGCTTTGCAGATGCAGGCACTCGCCAACCGTCAGCAGATTGTTGCTGAGGGTGTGCATTTGGGACGGCTTGAGAAGGAACTTGAGTTGACCAGGAAAGAACGTGACACGTTCCACCAACAAACGCTTGATATGCAAACACTCATGCAAGAAATACAGAGCAAGCAAGGCGGAGGCATGCTTGACGGTCTGATGAACATAGCGCGAATGCTGCAAACGCCTGAAAATGGATCCGGTGATCCGTCAAAAGGTTAATTTTTCACGCATTTGCATAGTCTAATTTATATTACAGTTTCGCGACATCAAAAAAAGGGCATTTTTGCCCTTTTTTCATGCTCATTAATGGTTTTGCTCGTCCGGCGTGTTTGCGCCTCTCTGCGTGGCTAAGCAAACGTTTTCACGGCATACGCTGAAAGCATCCGAGACGTCAAAACGACCGTTTTCGGTCTTTTCCGGAATTGTACTGAAAACTAGCGTCAAAATGAGCGTTTCTGACGTTTTAGTCAATTATATTAATCTTAATTTGCATTAATGCAATGTGTTTATTATTACATTGTGTGTTTTATTCTGTACTACAAATTTATATTTCTAAATTGTACTACAAGTTAGAGCGTCAATAATAGTTTTAATTCGTAATATGATATATTTTAATAGCTTAGCCAGGACAAAAGATTAATCTCCGTAATGCGTCCACATCGACAAGACAACTATCGTCTTTTCTTTCTCATGTACGGAGTAAACTAATCTGTGTTGAAGATTAATGCGGCGTGAATACGCGCCTTCTAAATTGCCGTGAAGTTTTTCAAACTTGTTCCCGGAAACGTAAGGATTTTCTGAAATAATTTTTAGAAGGTCTTTGACTTTTGATTCTAAAGATGTTCCCTTGATTTTTTCAATATGCTTTTTTGCTTTCTTGGTGTAAACAATCTTATATCTCACCAGTTAACTTCCTCACATTCTGATAAAGGAGTTTTCAAACCTTCTTCAATTTCCTTTCGTGTTTTCGGGTTGCTGTTCAAATAAAGTGTTTCTTCAAGTTCGGATAGTTCTGCTGCTGAAATAAGACGACAAGACCCGTCATAATAACAGCTTATAAGATCCTCAATTTTTTCTTTTTCTGTTTTCATAAAATCCGCTTTTTTCATTCCGGCGCGCTTCGCGGCTGTCTTGATTTTATCGTCCGATATTTCAATTGTTAAACGCATTATCATACCTCAATGAATCCAAGTTATTGTTTCTTGTGAATAATTCAAGCGGTTTTTTTCTTCGCCGTCAATTGGTTTATTTTACGTTTGAGACTCGGCGGAATTACCGGTTTCCCTTTCGACTTTCTGTAAATTGTCCAGACTACAAGACCGGCTATAATCCATTGAGGATTACCGAACAAATTCCAAGCCCCGCCCAATGCGGAAGACGGAAGATTTTTTATAGTGTCCTTTATCTGATAGAAAGCGGTATTAGACGCCGGATCAGCGCCCATATTTAACTTTGCACTTACTGGGACATGTTCTTCCCAAAGTGTTGTTGTGTCAGACGTGAAATAATTGATTTTGTTTATCGCATAATGTGATAAAACTTTTCCCTCAAGTTTGTCGTAAGCATCTCCGCCGAAACCTAATGTTGAACTTTTATCCGGATTATTGAAAACAGAATTAGCACCGAAAGAACCTATTTCAACAAACTTGACACCGCCATTTTCCGCGCCTTCCAAGTGGTCAACGTGAATATGATAATTCCATAAGCTTATACCAATTCGCCAATTGAAATACTTATGAAGCATGCAAAAGAAATACGGCATAAGATTATGCGGACGGATATAAAAGTCACACGCTACATTTCGAGAATGCGCGCGCGATGGATAAGGGTCAATATTTGGATCCCGATATAAAGACGTGATTTTTATATCTTCGATTTTATCAGCAAGATCATAATTATTACTAATCCACATATTAAAAAAAGTTACAAGATCCCGCGAAATTGCATTCGACAAGTATTTGAAGTTATCAGTATAAAAGCCTCCTGCCGACTTTGAATAAATCGGCAGGTTTTCGGCGGTCTTTATGTATTGCCCTTGCTCATTGAATAGACGCATTTTATTTCCTGTTGTTTTTTAATTGCTGATAAGTGCCGTCAAACGGACATAAATATTTTGCATTATCTTCAAGAAAGAAAAAGCTCGGCTTCCCGTCTTCGTGTCTTGCGTCAAGATGAATATGAATATTATCCGTGTTGTTATCTATTCCGCAACCACCGGTAAAGCCCTTTTCGTAAAGATCAAGAAAGAGGCTTTCATAAAATTCAATCGGCGCAAAACCTCCAGACGCTGTCTTCAGAATAATGTCAATAGCCATTCCCTGAAAACGGTGATAAGACGTTTTCGACTGCGGACGATATCCGGACGTAATGACATATTTAATCCCGAATTTACCGGAATTATTCCAAGCATCAAAGAACGGTTTAAAATACTTTTCGATTTTATCCATGTCTAAACCTCTTAAAGTTTGCAATACCAAATTGACACAAAAGTGTCCCTATTTGTATTGACTGTTGGATTCTGACTTATTGTAATTCGTGATAAAGAAACTTTTAAACCTATACCCAAATCAATTGATTGACCAGAACCCCAACCGCACGGCATTTTATAGCAATTTGGATTTGTTACTTGTGCAGTAACTTTTTCCCGTTGAAACCCTGAATAATCAACAATTCTTGTATTTACTGGAAAATCAATATTTACAATTGTTGTACTTGTTGGGCTTAAAGTCGGGATATAGAAACGTCTTAAATAAATCGGGTATTCAACACCATTAATGATTTCAGTATTACCAGTCAATATTTCAGTGTCATTCTGAAACACTGTCTTTGATTTTTTAGTTTCAAGAATTGCGCGAGTTTCTGAAAGCTGTCCGCTCAATTCCGAAACCTGACCGCTTAATTCATTAAACTGCGATAGCGTTACTGAATCACCATTTCCGGAAAGTTCATCAAGCCGTGAAATTATCGCGGACACTTCCGAGCTTTTCGCGCCGGTCGCTTTTATCTCTGCGACATCGGCGGCAAGCGCGGAAAGCTGACTTGATATTACACTTTGATTTTCTGCAATGTTCGACGTGATTAAATCCAACTTTTCTTTTAAAAGCTGAAACTCTCTGTCGTTATTGCTCCGAGAGAAAAAAAAAGCGTTTGCCGGAATATTATTTGCTTTCACACCATCAGGCAGATCAACGTTCCATCCGGGCTGAACAGATAGAACGCTAATACCTTTCGGTACAGATACAAAATACGTTTGAACACGTATATCTGTATCTGTCGGCGATATTATCTGTAAATGTGTTGTTTCACATCTCATTTTGTAAATTCAACCAATCCCGAAAAATCTACATTTACGTTAACCAGATTTTTTGATTCAAACTGTAATGAATACTCTCCCATTGGAAGATTTACAGGAATCAAATAATTCTGTCTCAAACTTGAAAGAGGCACATCGACCATATAAATATGAGATGTACTTACATTTTTCAATGTAACGAATATCTGATGATATTCCTGTTTTTCCGGAATAAGAAGAGCCTTAATTACTGGAAAGCCTGAAGTCTCCTGCAAATTGAAAAGTCTTTTTGTATTTGCTTCAGATTTTCCCGGTTCAACTACGTATGAATATCCTTTAATTTCCATTTATCAAAACTCCTTAAACAATTTTTGAATGCGACTCAACTCCCTTGAGATTGATTGTTAAATCAACGTCAACCGGAAGTGCAGGATATTCAACATAAACATCAAGAGGAATATCTCCCTTAATTAATTCAGGTGCTTCAAACGGAATATAGATAGTTCCGCATTTGACTTCCATATTTGATTTTGCAGGTGATGCAAGAAATTCAGCAAGGCGATATTCTCTTACATCTTCACTGTTATGCTTTATCGTTAAAATGCCTTTTCTGATTTTAGCGATTGTTGCGTCTTCAACCGGAGTGTCATCCGAATGAGCCAAGTCAATACCGATTTTTGCGACAAGCATTGATCTCCCATTCGGCAAGCTGTTTTTACCGTTCAACCAATTTGTACGGAATTTGCTTACGCTATTTCCGCTTGTTCTGTCGAAAAAACGAGCAACACCGCCCGCTTTATTGAGAGTCTGACAGTCAAAATAATTTCTCTGGATTTCGTTTCTCATTTTTTTTAATTCTCCTTTTTTACCTTAAGCCGCTTCAAAGTCCGGAGTGTCTACGATACCGGAAACATCAGCGTATATGTCGCCGTTGACATCTGTGTATCTGTCATCAATCAGACCGGCGGTCATATTTGTGTTTGTTGCCGCTGTCGGTGTTGCTTTTTTAGGCGTGAGAGCCTTACCGATTACCGGCACAAGACCAACCGCGAGACCAGCGGCAGCCGCTGCCATAACAGTGTTTTTATTCTTGCTGATGAATGACGCCGCGAGCCCCGGCGCGATAGCTGCAAGAACCATTCTGATTTTTTCATCTTTGATGAATTTAGCTCCGTAAATTGACACGCCGAGCGCGCCAATCACACCGAGACCCGCGCCCATCAAGACGTTTGTATCAGTGAAATTTTTTGCGATACCTTTCATTTTTTCCCTTCCTATTTTTTTATCTATTTAGCGAGCGCGGCGAGTACGCCAAGCCCTGCAATAATTTTACCGAATCCGAAACCGGACGCGCCTTGAGTCTGCCACGTCTTCAACGCAACTGTTGGATTAAATAAATATTCTCCATACGGTATTGAATTGCGGTGAATGGCGAAAGTCGCGAGCGTGTTGACAATCTGCCAATCAGCATACGAAGAATCAAAAGACTGAACAAAAGTTTTTATTTCCGCTTTTGTTTCGTCTGAATAAGTCTTTCCGGTCTGCATATTATAAAGCGCGTAAGCGGCGAGAATATGCGCGACATTGTACCAAGTCACAAGCGTGATTTTATCCTGTACCATCCAATATTGAATTTCACAAGTCAACGCGCCTAGCGGTGTTGCTGATCTGTTATATTCCGCGCCGGTGTGGTCATGGAATTTAATAGACATCGGCGTGTATGCTTCCGCATAAGCCCAGTATGGATACTTTTCAAGCTCTGCGCTTAGTCTTGCGTTAGTGATTATTTTATCGCTCATTTTCTACGACCTTTCTTTTTTCCGAATAAGAAAAACGCGGCAATACCAAGACCGACATAAAGCATCATGTTACTTTTTTCCGGCTGTGCTTGTGCGGCTTGCTGTTGAGCTGAAACCGTCAAAGTTTTCGGAATACCGTTTGACGGTGTTGCCGTTTTAGTTGTTGTTTTAACTGGCGCACTTGTCGCCGGTGTTGAGTTTGCCGTTGCCGCATAACTCGGCGCGGTTATTTCTGTAACTCCGTATTGCCCTATATCAAAATTCATCTTTTACCTCTTTTCTTTCCGAATAAGAAAAACGCGGCAACACCCAGACCAGCAATAAGAGGAATATTCATTTTCCCACCGCTTGCCGGTGTTTCTGTTGGTGTTGTATCTGCCGAAACGGTAGAAAATCCGGATCGGTCAATCGATCCATAATTTGACGCGCTTTCCGCTTGTTTTGAAGCTGACGCACCGGAATTGCTGAAAATTGCTGAATACTGATCCTGAATATTAGACACGTCAGAATATACCTGCTGTGCCTGCTGATACGTTTCGTTATCAGATAGAGCGGTCGCGGCATAATCTGAAAGCATGTTCATTCTATCCTGTCCGGACGCATTAACAACCTGAAAAGCCTGTTGGGCAGTCATAGCACCCGCCGGGCCTGCAAGCGCAGTTGCGGCAACCGTTGCCATCTGTTGAAAAGCGGGATCTTTTGCAATAGTGTTTACAGCCTTCGCGGTCTTCTTTGTCGCGTTTGCGGCTTTCTTAATTATCTTTTTCGGCGCGGCTTTCTTAATTATCTTTTTCGGCGCGGCTTTCTTGATTGTTTTCTTTGCTTTTTTAACACCCCAACCGACCGGAGAATAGTCATCATAAACAATCATTTCTTGCTTACCTCATCTTTGAGAGCTTCAAGGTCTTTCACCATTGCTATCGTTGAAATATTGAGATTGTTAATCGCTGTTTTAAGTTCGGTCAGAATACCTTCATTCATTTTCATTGTGTGACGCATGAATGTATATGTGATAAACATACTCATACCCACGAAAGACCCATTGACAAAAATATTTGATAAATCCATTATCTAATATCTAACCTCATAAACAATTTTAAAATTGTCGTAACTGTTCATACGTTCACCGAGCCGACACCACTTATATGTCGCGTCAAAAGTGATCCATTTCCCGTTGATATAAAGCTCTGGGAAAATGTGATGAAACTTTTCCGGAGTGTCTTTCTTTCCGGCGAGTACGACACGCGACGGAATTTTGTTTTTAATCGCGTAAGCCAGGACAAGTACTGTTTTATCATCACAGTCACCGCCGGACTGAATAGTCAAACGCGGACGTTTTATAATCTCTTTTGTTTCGGCTATGTAAGGAACGCCGCGAGAGACGAACAAGAAAAAGTCAACAACTGGAAACGGGGCAACGGCTGAAACATCGTCATTATATTTCAATGCAAGTTCCAAAACTGTTTTTGTTAAAAGCTCATAAGAGCCGCGTCCGACGTTTACAACTGCCATATTGATTACTTCTTGTTTATTGCTTTTTCGAGTTCGGAAATTTTCTGCTTGATAATTGTTAGTCTGATTTTGGCTTCTGCTTTTGCCATAGAATCAAGTTTTTCGGCGCGCTTCGCGAGACTTGCGACTGTTGAATTAAGGCGCGTGAGAGATCCCATAATTGACTGAGAAAGTTTACTCATTCGTGTTTATCCCCTGAAATAAAATGAGCCGGTTTTTTATTATTTGTATCTTACGGGAAACCGGCGAAACCGTGGAAAAGAACTGAATTAAATCAGGTTTTCCAATATCTTAACTATGCAAATTAGAAGCATAAAAAAGCGGTTTTGTCAAGTCTTTTTTATTCTAATTTGAGTGGTTTAAGATGTTTTTTAATAAAAATGTTTGACTTTTTGGTTATACGGTGTTGAATGTTAAGGCATTTGAATTATACACCACCCGCGCCGGATTCATCCGAGCGGGTTTTTTTATGCTTAAAAGTGGAATTGAGCGGCAAGCGTGATCCGTGCGCCGGTAAGAGGCGCGGAAAGATTCGATCCGAGACCGAGACCGAGACCGAATTGACCGAAACGCCGGAAATATAAAACCTGAATATCTTTGTTCGTGGAGTATTGCGCTTGAATGCTGTTTGTTTTTTCGCGCCATGCACGCGCCGCCGGAAAAGCATTATCCGAAACTATGACATCCGAAACACCAACGCCGGAAGATTCAGCGCGTAAAATAATTTTATTCGGTTTAATCTCCGGAGTAAATTTGATTTCATCTCCGGAGACGTGCGAAACTTTGACGGCATCCGGCGGAACGTTCGCGGCTTCGTGATTAATTGCAAACCACACCGCGAACGCACCAACGGCAGCACCTGAAAAAAAAGCAATGACAGCGCGTTTAATTTTCTGAATTATTCGCGTCATACGTTTTCCGATTTTCAAATTCTGCGCGCTTGCCTTCATGCCATTGATTCACCGGTCTATAATATCCGCAAACGCGAGAAAAAACTTCACAAGGGATTTTTTTCATCAGTGCACCGCCTTTTCATTTTTTGTTTTTATTTCCTGCTTAATTTCCTCAAAAATTTTATAAACATTCGGGCTTGATAAGACATCTAAAAACTCATTAACAAGATCATTAGCTTTTAAGCTTGAGATTTTATTTATTTGTCTGTCTTTATGTGAGATTATTTTTTTGAGCTGATATATTCTGACAAACTGCAAGCTCAACACTATACACGCACTAAGAGCCATAAAAAAAACTGATACTGTGAGATCGTTAATTAGATCCATGTTAACACCTCCGAGCCGCGAACGGCAAAAGCAACCAAGACAGCATACACACCGGAAAACACACGTCATATTTAGCGCGGACAAAATAAACACCCAGATACCAGAGCAAAAATAAAAAACAAATAATTAGTGTCATGCGTGAACCTCCGGAAGTTTATCAAGAAGCGTTTCGAGCGCGGACGCTTCGATTGTTGCCTTCTGCAATCCGACAAGCTTATCAAGAATAGCCTGCCGGATCATGTTCAGTTCCTCAAAATCCAAATTTAGAATCATAACCGTTGAACCTCCTTATACAAAATAAAATTCTTCCCTCACCCTATAAACCATCCCTTCCCGCCGCGAAGCGGTAGCACACAGAAAACGGGTGATGTAATTTATTACAAGCTCACAAGGTCGCCGTGTTAACGGCGGACGTGAGTCCGGAAAGCACCGATGTTTAAAATCTTGGAAATTCCGCGACAGCGGAATTGACCGAATAGCGAGCGTAAGCGAGCATCCCAAGCGAGTTGTCCACAAGTGGAAAACTCGCGTCCCCCTACTATGCTTATTAATAATTAATATTAATATATATTTACAGTTCAATATTGAACTGATTATTAGTTCAATATTGAACTGATTGCCTCTTAGAGTGGATAAACTGTTAATAACTTTGTGGATAACTTTTGTCATTTTCGGCGACTCCCGTCCGGATTATAGACCGCAGAGTACTCAACCCGCGCCCATTCTACCGCCTGCCGGAATATGTGAGCTTCTGACGGGTTAATATGCCGGTAGACGTAAAAGTTTTTCCGACCTTTTCCGGAAACGGATAAATCTTTATGTTTCGGCGGCTTGTTGATCCAGATGAGACCGGCGACCTGAAGAATAAAAGTTGCGCGGCGAATTGCCACACGCGACATTTTAAATTTGTCCTGTAAACGTGTATAACTCCACCACGAAGAGCGCGGCGCGTCCGGATTATGTGATTTCAGGATGAAAAAAACAAGAAGTGAAAATTCGTCTTTGTCTAGGTTTAGGTCTGCTATTGCGTAGGGAATGTTTGCCGATGATCCCGGCTCAATCCAGCCCGATTGAACGTTCTTCAAATGCGGGCATGAATTGATTTCGTAACCGTTAATCTGCATTTTTAACCACCAAAAAATTAAATTTTTTTGAGGAAAAACACAGCAACAATACGCCAAAAAAGTGTCATATTGCTTGACAATTATCGCTAATTAATCAAGTTTAAAGCAAATGACGCCCTACACTGGCGCATTGATGCCACGCATCAACGGAAACATTCTGGCAAGATACGATTCCGTTGATGCGTTAGTTTTTACTCCACAACATCTATTAAAAAACATTGTGATTCATAAATATTCGCTTTGATTTAGTGGCTTTTTTTCGGTTTTACCCTTCGGACAATATATATTATGTCTCATAAGATTATACAAGCATACAATATCTATTGCCACTGCATACTTGTTTAACGATTTATTCCGACTCTCCCAAATATTTTGCTGAAAAAGATCCAGATATGGTTAATTTTTTGTCTTTAAATTTCCCCGTTACGGGTTTAAACTTAACAGTGTCAGTCAGGATTATTGTTATGTTATCTCCGGTTTTGACCGGTTCTTTATCAAGTTTCATTCTAATTCCTAATTGCCGGTAATTATCAGCTATTACAGAAGATGCCATAATATCTGAATCAAAAAGTATTGTGATGGACAGTTCGTTTTCAGGTGTTTCTCTGAAAATATTTCGTATTTCCTGCTCTGATACTAGATTATGATTAAGAAGTATAATTCTATACCCGTCATTATGCTTGATGCAATAACGATAAGGAAGATCAATTTTAACTCCATCAACTTTAATACTGTCTAATGAATTAGATTTTTCTGTGCACGCTGCCAAAAAACATAATGCTGCAACTAAAATTGATGCTATTCTATTCATTTACTTTTCTCCTATGTTGATAAAGAATTTGGAAATAAGGAAATTTCGTCAAGACAATATGCATATTTGTTTATAAAGATACTTCATTTGCAAAAACATTCCAAAAATAATTTATATCTTCACAAAAGATATCTTTTGCTTGTCAAATATTGCCGATATTTTAAACAGTTCATGCACCCAGCTTAATTATTAGAAAAGGTTCAAAATGAAAAAGATTATTGTAATTGCGTTTTCTTTGGTTTCTGTATTGGCTGTTGCCGCAGCAGTTGCCAATAAAAAAATTTCATCAGATGCTGATAAAAAAAATGATGTCAAACAAGATGTTAAAGCCGAATCAAAAGCTTATGTTTTTCCTGATTTTTACAGAGGAATTTATCTGACTCAGCCGTCAGGGAAAAATCCTGAAAAACTTGCCCGTTTCATAGAAATGGCAAAAAAATCCAACATCAATACACTCGTTATCGATGTTCAGCCGGCTCCGGGAAATAAATGCGCGACTCCAGCCGAGAATGTTAAAATGATACTTGACGCCGGTCTTCACCCTATTGCCCGCGTTGTCTGCTTTCAGGATGGATTAACCGTATATCCGGTTTCAAAGGAAAAGCTTGAATCAATTTATGCAGTAAGTGAGAACGCTGCAAAAAACGGGTTTAGGGAAATTCAGCTTGATTACATCAGATTTGAGGATTCCTCAAAGTTAAAACATCTCACTTTGGAACAGAGATATTCTTTCGTAGAAACTCTCATTTCAACAACAAAAGAAAGAGTAAAATCTTACAATGTACGTGTTGCCGCAGATGTTTTTGGAAGAATTCCTCTAAATGTTAATGATATAATCGGACAGCGAATGGAATCAATGGACAAAGTTGCCGATGTAATTTGTCCGATGGCGTATCCTTCGCATTATACATGGAGCCAGAAAATGATGAAGGATCCTTATTATACCGTTTATACAACTTCAGTCAGAGCAAAAGAACGAGTTTCTAATGCTCATATTGTTCCGTATATTCAGGCTTTCAAAATGAAAGTTAAAACAAGCGGTCTTTCGTTCCAAAAATATCAGGAAGAACAGATAAAAGCGGTTCATGACGCGAAAGTCGGCGGTTATATTTTCTGGAATGCTGCACAGGAATATGCTACTACTTTTCAGGCTCTGCAGAACTATTATAATATAAAATAAATAAATCAAAGAAAGGCAGCTGCTTAAATCAGACTGCCTTTTGAGAAATATTCTATTATAATAAAATTAATTTTAAATCCGTTAAACAGCGAAGACCATAAACATTCCCCAAGTAATAGTTGCTCCAGTCAACATTCCTGCAAAAACCTCGAGCGGTGTGTGAATTTTTTGTACAATACGGCTTAAAGATATAACTAAACCAATGAAAATAATTATACTGACTGCAATGATGCTGTCTAAGCTGTATAATGCTGAAACTATTGCTGAAAATGATAATGCGGAATGTCCTGAAGGCATTCCGCCGCGTAATGGTGTTCCTTTTCCGAAATAAGATTTAATCATTATTACGGAAAGTGTCACTATCATCATTGCAGAAAGTGCGATATCACCGTTTTGGTGTTTGATAATCTTAAAACCGTTCATGCAAAAGGATTCAAGATAAGGCAGCAGAATATAGAATGCGGCTATGATTGCAGTGCCCGCTGAAATTAAAACAGCACCGGCAGCCATATCTTTGGTAACTCTTGCCATTTCGTTCTTTCTCGGTGATACCATATCAACAAGAGTCTCAACAGCAGAATTGAATATTTCGGAAATGATAACAAGTGCTGCAATTAAAGAAACAATTATGAAATCGTTTTTTTGAACGCCCAAAAGAAAACAAACAATGAGCAGTATTATTATTACAAGAAAATGAATTCTGACATGTCTTTGGGTTTTGGCTGCGTGCAAAATTCCTTCAATAGCATAATTTAGTGATTTAACAAATTTTAGTGGCATAATGAACCTGTTTATAATTAATTTAAATTTAAGAATTTTAAGTCAAACAAAATTAAGAATCAGTTTATATTTTCCTTGATAAAAAAGGCATAGTAAAAAACAAAAAAGTATGAGTAATTATTTCATATCGCATGAGAAATATGCCGAACTTTGTCATAAACTGCTTTATATCGCAGAAACAAAGGGAATTCATTATGACGGAATAATCTGCCCTCTCAAAGGCGGTTTTTTCCTTTCATATTTTATGAGCCGCAATTTGTCTCTGCCCATCAAATATGTCGAAATATCAAGTTATAAGGGAAAATCACGCGGAGACTTTATTATAGGAGATCTTCCGGAGCTTCAATCAGGAAGGTATATCCTTTGTGACGATATTTATGATTCCGGTGAGACTGTAAGAAAAATCAAGGAAATATTCAATAACGTAATAATTGATGTATATGTTCTTGTATCAAGAAAAAATCTTGATGAAATTACTGCTGGAGAAATCATTGGATCCGACAATTGGGTAGATTTTTATTGGGAACATATATGAGAATACTTATCTCTATTTTCCTTTTACTTTTTTTATCATGTAAAAGCACTTCATCTTCAAATACTGAACACTGTTATAAACGGATTGTTTCACTTTCGCCTTCAATTACAAGAATGATTATAGATATGGGAAAATCGTATCTTCTTGTCGGAATCACTCCGTTTTGTCCGGCAGTGAAAAACGCCGAACTTATAGGAAATTCCATAATACCCAGCATGGAGAAAATTATTTCTTTAAATCCTGATCTTGTGATAATGAGTATTGAAGATGAAACCATGATAAAGAATGAGCAGATTGAATGTGCCGGGATAGAAATATTGTATTTAATAGAAAATGAAAGTTATACGGATATTGAAGATAACTATCGCTTGATTGCCGATAAATTGAATTATAATCCTGACAGCAAATTGACTGATTACAAAAAAATCGTGACTTCGTTTTCTCCGGGAAAAATGAAAAAAGCAGTTATACTGTTAAATTCAGTTCCGCTTGTTGCAGTGAGTTCAAATTCATTTATGTCTGATGCCGCTCTAGCTGCAGGATTTTCAAACATAATAAAGACTAAAAACCCCTACCCGTTTATTTCACTTGAATATCTTGCTGATTTAAATCCGGATATAATACTGATTTCAGATATCGGCGGTGCTGACGAACTTCATAATGTTTTAAATCGAATCGGTTTGAAAAATATTGCTTTGCAGATATATAATTCTGAAAATTCTTGTTACTATACCCCAAGTGATTTCATAGCTTCCATTAAAAGCTTTAAGGGAAAATGAAACTTAAATATTTAATTCTGCCTTCTATCGCTCTGCTTTATGTTATTTTCCTTTCTTCAGGAGGAGATTTCATAAACGTGTTTTCATTAAGCCAAAACACTCCTGATTATTTTATTATAATCAATCTGCGCATTCCAAGATTAATAATAGCATCAATAACCGGAGCTTCCTTAGCTCTAAGCGCTCTGGTATTTCAATCAATATTCAGAAATCCTCTTGCCGAAGCTTATACAACCGGAGTTTCAGGCGGAGCTTCTTTTGCCGCAGCATTTGCTATAATATTTGCAATGCCTTCTTCGTCTATTCCGCTTTTTGCTTTTGCAGGAGCTTCGTTTTCAGCCGCAGTTACGGTAATTGCGGCAAAACGTTTCGAACTTTCTGATTCAAGACTTATTCTCTTTGGGGTAAGTTTAAATATGTTTTTTTCATCAGCAGTTATGTTATTGTTTTCATTTTCTGAATCCAGAGCCGTACACAAAGCGTTGTCATGGATGATGGGAGATATATCGATTGCAAGATTTGAATTAACTCCGTTTATAATTCCGGTATTTATTATATCATTTTTAGTGATACTTTATAATTATCAAAAACTTACAATTATTTCCTTCGGAGAATCCTTTAGAATCGGATCAGGAATAAGAAATTCTGATATTTTAATTCTTTTTCTTGCAGCCTCAGCACTTGTTTCTATTTCCGTTTCAGCAGCCGGAGTTATTCCGTTTGTCGGATTGATTATTCCGCATCTCGTGAGACACTTCGCAGGAGAGAGTACAAAAAAATTAATATTACTTGTTCCTGTTTGCGGAGCTGTTTTTTTAGCATTATGCGATACTTTTGCAAGATCAGTTTTTTATCCCTTTGAAATTCCAGCAGGAATAATAACAGGTTTCGCAGGCGGCGCATTTTTTCTTTTAATAATATTTAAAGGAACTGCCCGAAAAGTTATTTAGTTATATGGAGAAATAATGAACAGAAATACACAGTGGATTGCACTTGAACGCGCTGAAGGAATAGGAAGTGCTTCAATTTCTGAAATATATGAAACGCTTAAATCTTTATCGCTTAACATAGAAGATTTATTTTCTCTTTCTGAAAAGGAAATTAGAGAAGAATTTTCTTTTAAAGAAAGTATTATTAAAGGTATCATTTCTGCAATAAAAATATCTGATGAAATTGAAGATGATTGCGCTGATATGGAAGAAGTCGGAATTAAACCGCTATTCATATTCAGCAAAGATTACCCGGAAATTTTAAAACAGCGGTTGGGGAACTCCGCTCCTCCAATTCTATATTTAATGGGTTCTCCGCAGATTCTTAATGAACCTCTTGCTGCAGTTCTCGCTCATTCAGAAACCAGCGAGAAAGGTTCAATGATTATATTTAAAGGAGCTAAAGCCCTGGCTTCTCATTCAATTACTACTGTCGGAAATATGAGCAAAGGCGGGGGGTCTATTCTTCACAGATCAACTATCGAAGCAGGAGGAAAAACAATCGGAATTCTCCCCTGTGGATTTTTCACTTACACTATGACTGATAAAATTCAATCTATCTATAATCCTGACAATTTTCTAATTATTTCACCTTTTTATCTAAAAGAAGAATTCAATATTTTCAGGGCAATAGAAAGAAACAAATTGATATGCGCTTTATCTAAAGCCGTGTTCATTGTTGAATCCCCTGCAAAGGATGAAGGTGGAATCTTCGAAGCTGCGAAATCATCTCAGAAAATGCATATTCCGCTTTTTACTGCGGAATATGCAGAATATTCAGAACCATCGATGGGAAACCCTACACTAATTAAAGAATACGGAGCCCAGCCTATTAGAGGAAGGAAAGATGAAAACGGTGTAAGTCCCAATCTTGATGCATTTATTGCAAAAATTAAGTTTACCTAATTTTTCAGTTTATTCATGGACATATCATGAAGCCGTGAAAAAAACATAACTGCAATAATAGCGCCTATTGTTGCATAAAGCATATCCGACTGTGTATCCCAAACATATCCTTGTGTTCCGAGAAATGAATCCGCCGATTCTCCGGTAGCAACCGATACCCACCATTCAACAAATTCATAAAATGCACTTATTGCAAGACAAATAGAAACAACGATATATTTCAGCCAGTTTTTGCCATTGACGACTTTTAATCTGACAAGAAGTTCTCTCGCAATAAATGCAGGAACAAAACCCTGCATAAAATGACCGACTTTGTCATAATTATTCCTCTCAAGACCGAATGCATCTTTGAAATAATTAAATAGTGGAACTTCTGCGTAAGTATATTTTGCTCCTATTAATAATACAAAACAGTGAACGAGAATAAATGAATACACAAACCAAGAAAATTTGAATTTTTTATAAGTCAGAGATAGAATCAAAAAAAATAAAATTGCGGGAGCAGCTTCTAGAAACCATGTAAAATAATCATGAGGATTTATAAGTGACCAGATAAACACCGCAAAAAACAAAATTATATAAACTGTTATTCTTTTCATACTGCCTCGTTTTAGTTATAATCAGTCATATATTTACAACTGATATGAGTTCTTTATTTTATATTACTTATAAAGGAATTCCAGATTGTCATTATTCTGTCCTTATAATATTCATCTTTAAAACCTCTAAGATCTACCTTCAAACCGCCCTTCTTCTTATAATAAATATCAGCTAAACCTGCTTTATCATTTCCGAGATAGATTTCAATCCTTGAATATCCTTGTTTCTCGATGCGTTTTACTGCCAATCCTTCATTCATTATATCAGAACAGAAAGTTTCGGCATATGATATTCTTTCGTTTTCTGTATCATTCAAAGCCGGCTTCGACATTGCTCCCTTTTTTGCAAGAGAATCGGCCACTTCGTTATATTCATCCCCGGAATGTGCTTTTACTTTTATCCATTTGATGATGATTCCTGATTCTTTTACAAATGAAGCATAATCTTTTGTAAGTTTGATGTTGGTTTTCCATTTTCCCTGTGCCCAAGATGAAACACCTTCATAATCATAGTGAATCATAATATCTTTTACAGAGTTTTCTTTGCACCAAAGTAAAACTTTTTTAGCAGCTTCAATTTCTCCAGCAACCTGACGATGCGATCCGTCAGAATCAACATATCCTGATTCTTGGTGTATAACATCCCTTTCACGTACAATTACGAAACCATAGCCGGTATTCCCATTAATAAATGATCCATCGACATAAGCTTTATACATCAGATCCGGACCCCTTTAGCTTTGAGGCGAAATCAATTATTCTGTCTGTCCTTTTCTCTGCATCTATTTTTGTGTCTCCGAGATAATCTGATGCAAGTTTAAACTGTTCGATAAAACTTTCCCTGTTTTTGCTTATTACTGATTCTAAAAGTTCCTGAGACGTTTTAATATATGTTTCAAGAATTTCAGGTACTTTTGGATTGGATATGGCAATATCTGCATATAATTCGGGATTTTGATTCAAAATTCTCTCAGCAAAATCAACCCTCATCCGGTAAACAGGTGAAGCGAATTTTTCAATTTCTTCAGGAACGGCATTCATTTTTCTCATTGTGTTTACTAGAGTTATAGAAGTAAAATGTATAAGACCTTGTACAATTGCCATTACTTCGTCATGTTTTTCCGGAGTTGAAATCTCAATTAAAGCTCCCGCTTTCTTAAACATTGATGTAATTTCAGAAATCCATTTATTTCCGCGGGCAGGAGTAAGAACAATCACCTGATTCTGAAGATTATTTACCGAAGGTCCGAAAACAGGATGGCAGCCGATAACTTCACAAGATGAATTTTCAAGCATTGCGTCAACTTCACGTTTTTTCAGGGAAGTGAAATCCATCAGTAAAGAATCTTTATTTACAAGAGGTGCTATGCGCTTTATTACTTCAATAGTGTGATTGATTGGTACTGTAACAATTACTATATCATTTGTCCGGGCACATTCCTCCGGAGTAACAGCTGTATGTCTGGATGAAACCGTTACAGTATGACCCATTGATGCAAAAACGCCGGAAAATAGAGAACCCATGCCTCCTGTTCCGCCGATTATTCCAATTTTCCGGTGCATTCAATTACCTTTGATTAAATAATGACGATTTATGTCATTGCAATGATCACAATTTCCAATAATCCTGTAAACAAATTTCTTTTTATATTTTTTTTGAAATTTACTTTACAGAGTTTAAAAGTAAAATATTCTGGACGTAATGGTGTTATATGGAACTCGGTAGTATTTTCAAGCCTGAAAACGTTCTGTTTCTTACAAGTAATGAAAAACAAGTTGCAATCAAAGAAATGATTTCTCACCTTGAATCGCAGAAGAAAATAAATTCAACTCCCCGTTATTACGCACAGGTGATTCATCGTGAATCTCTCGAGAATACAGGCATAGGCAATGGCTTTGCCATTCCTCATGCAAGAACAGACTCCGTTAACGAATTAAATTTTGTTTTCGGAATTTCTTCAGAAGGAATAAGTTATTCAAGTTATGATAATAAAAATGTTAAATACCTTCTTCTTTGCATTTTCCCGACATCAATGAGTACTGAATATCTTTTTCTTGTCAGTATGATCGCCAAAATATTTTCTGTTAAAAAAAACCGTGATGAACTTGATGGAGCAAAATCAAGTGATGAAGTATATTCAATACTCAAAAAGCATTCCGAAAATTATTATGAAAATATTGATTCAAATAAACCCGTTCAGATGGATCATTCGGCAAATCTTGCGGGAGTACCGACTTCAGATCTTGAACTTTTAATCAGACTTGACCGGTTAAACCGATTATATGATGATACAAAAAATTCTGAAATACATTCAAAAATTGAATCACTTTGCGGATTAATCGACAAACGTTCTTTTGCATATTATGAAAAAATGCGAAGTAAATGTTCTGAACCTTTTGCCATAGTTGAAAAGAATACTTGTTCTGGATGTCATATGAACATTCCACCTATAGAAATAAATGAAATAATGGAAAGAAATAAAATTTCCATTTGCTCCTATTGCGGCAGATTTTTGATTATTTTATAGAAATTTCCTGAATCTATACGAAAGCCACTGTAAGACAAAGAGTACAACCGATCTTCTCTCATAATGATCTAAAGTCAGCTGTTTTGATTTAAAAATATCATTATTAAAAATTTCTTTCATCTTTTTACCAAATTCCTGATCGAGAATGACTGCATTGATCTCAAGATTATAATTAACACTTCTGCGGTCAAGATTAGCTGAACCGATAGTTGACCAAATTCCGTCAATTACTGCTGTTTTAGCGTGCAGAACAGAATAATCGTATTCGTAGATTTTAACACCATGCTTCAAAAATCTTTTATAAAGATACATCCCCGCATATCTTACTATCGGTATATCAGTCTTTTGAGGAAGAATAAGACATACATCTACTCCCTTCATTGCGGAATTAATCAATGCCCTGTATATTTTTGAATCAGGTACAAAGTAAGCATTTGTAATGTAAATAAATTCTTTAGCGTTTCTAATAGCTGAAAGATAAGATTCTTTTATCGGTTTAATATTTCTTCTGGTTTTACTTGAAAGAATCATAACAAGTTTTCCGTCCTGTTTGCTTAAATCAGGAAAATAAGAAGCAAAATCAGAAATAATTCCGCCGCTGCGAATATAGTTTTCCATAAAAAAATACTGGATATCTTTAACGGCAGGTCCTTGTATTTTAATATGAGTATCACGCCACTCATCTCCTTGATATTTTTTCCCTGCATATTCTTTGCCTATGTTCATGCCGCCGATGAATGCAGTTTTGCCGTCAATAACCATAAGTTTTCTGTGATCACGAAGATTTATTTTAAATATTTTTCTGATATTTAATATAGGATGAAATTCTATAATATCAATGCCTGAAGATTTCATAAATTCGAACAGTTTTGAATTTGTCTGTACTGATCCGACTGAATCATATATAAGATTAATTTCAACACCGCGGGCTGAGGCTTTCACAAGTTCCTTTGCAATTAACCATCCGACATTATCGCTGTTAAAAATATAAGTTTCAAGATTAATGCTTTTTTTAGCTTTTTTAATAGAAGATAAAATCAATGAAAAACATACGTCTCCGTCAGTAATAACTTTAATATTATTTCCTCCTGAAAGACCCCCTATTCTAAGTTTTTTCATCTCTCTTAAATACTTTGGAAGAAAGTATCGGTTTTTTAATGATTTTAAATGTGAGATGTTACTAAAATCACTCATTTCGTCAAGACAGCTTTTCTTTTCTTTGATTTAGTTTCGATTTTAAAATCAATCATATCATTGAAAATTACTTTTATTGCAATTATTTCACCAGGATCAGCTGATATAATTTTCGAAGATAAGCAGTCTTCGATTTCTGTTTGAATTACTCTTCTTAAAAATCTGGCACCATATTCATCACTAAAACCTTTCTCTGCGATATAATCAACGACTTCAGGATTAAAATCAATGTCAATTTTTCTTTCCAAAAGAGTTCTCTTGATTTCATTAAACATTAAAACCACTATTTCTTTTATATCAGATCGATTTAAATGCGAAAATGCTATAATTTCATCAATTCTGTTTATAAACTCAGGATTAAATGATTTTTTAACTTCATCAAACGCTTTTACGTTTTCTTCGATAGAGCTCCCAGCAAATCCCAGTTTTCCGGTACGATCGAATCTTGAATTACCAATATTTGATGTCATTATTATCAAAGTGTCACGGAATGAAATTTTATTACCGGTATTATCCGTTAATTCTCCTTCATCAAATATTTGAAGAAGAATATTAAAGAAATCAGAGTGTGCTTTCTCAATTTCATCAAATAGAATTACGCAATATGGCTTTCGTTTGATTTTTTCCGTGAGTTGTCCGCCATCTTCATAGCCGACATATCCCGGAGGTGAGCCGGCAAGACGTGATACAGCATGCTTCTCCATATATTCACTCATATCGATTCTAATAAGTGAGTTGTTATCCCCGAAATAATTCCGTGCAAGAACTTTTGCTAGTTCAGTTTTGCCGACTCCGGTAGGTCCTGCGAAGAGAAATATTCCAATTGGTCTGTTAGTTCTGCGAAGGCCTGCTGTCGATCGTCTTAAGGATCTGCAAATTGAAGATATTGCAGATTCCTGACCTATTATTTCCTTCTGCAAATATTTTTCAAGATTTAAAATCTTATTTTTATCTTCAAAACCCATTTCAGCAACAGGAATTGAAGTTGATTGAGATACTATTTTTTTTATGCAGTCTTCAGTGACAGTTACTGAATATTTTCCGGTTCTGCTTTTCCAATCAGAAATTTTTTTTGAAAAATCTTTTTTTAATTTTATAATCTCATCTCTGACAAAAGCCGCCTGTTCATAGTTTTGATTTTCAACATATAGCATTTTTTCAGATTTTTTTTCATCGATAATTTTTTCAATTTGCGAAATATCTTCAGGTTTAAAAGAGTTTTCAAGTTTTGCTTTTGCCCCGGCCTCATCAAGAAGATCAATTGCTTTGTCCGGGAGAAATCTGTCGCGGATATATCTTGCAGATAATCTTGCTGCAGCCTCAATAGCCGAATCTTCATATTTTACTTTATGATGTTGTTCAAATGTTTCTTTAAGTCCGGTCAATATTTTAACAGTGCCTTCAATAGAAGGTTCTTTTACAAGTACAGTCTGAAATCTTCTTTCCAGAGCAGCATCCTTTTCTATATACTTTTTATATTCTTTAAGAGTGGTTGCGCCTATACACTGAATTTCGCTTCTGGCAAGAAACGGCTTAAGAATATTTGCAGCATCAATTGCTCCTTCGGCAGTACCCGCTCCCATTATTGTATGAAGCTCGTCGATAAACAGAATTATATTGGCAGAATTTTTTATTTCATTAATGATTTTTTTTAATCTGTCTTCAAATTCTCCTCGGTATTTCGTTCCGGCAACTATAGAGGCAATATCAAAAGAAAGTATTATTTTATTGATTAATATATCCGGAACATTTTTACAGGCAATTCTCTGTGCAAGGCCTTCCGCAATAGCAGTTTTGCCGACACCGGCTTCTCCGATTAGAACCGGATTGTTTTTTGTTTTTCTTGATAATATTCTGATAACGCGATCGATTTCATCTTCTCTGCCGACAACCGGATCAAGAAGACCCTTAGTAGCTTTTTCAGTAAGATTACTTGTGTAATCAGATAGAGGGAACGCGCTTTTTTTCTTTGAGTTGCCTTCTGAATCAACTTTTGAATTATTGATTTTATCAATTTCTTCTTTAATTACATCATAGGATATTCCGGCTTCAATCAGTCCGTCAATACCTCTGGTTCTTCCTTCTTTGAAAAGAGCAAGAAGAAGATGTTCCGTCCCTGTATACAGATTTCCGCTGCGGTGTGATTCTTCTTTGGCGTTTTCTACTATGAGATTAAATCTCATACTTGAAGGAATAGCTCCTACAACAAAATTTACATCCCTGTTAAGCAAAGACTTGTCAATTGTGCGTTTCAAAAGATCAAAATTTATACCAAGTCTGCCGAGAATTTTCATTGCTGTTGAATCATGCTCTTTCAGTATTGCTAATAAAATATGTTCAGGATCAATTGTTTCATTTCCAAGTCTTACTGCTTCTGTCTGCGAAACTGAATCAATAATTTTTCTGGCTCTTTTGGTGAACTCAAATATCATTATTCCTCTTTGTAATCAATTTTCTGATTATATCCGCACGATAACAATTCTCTTCAGTTAAAGGGATACCTAAAGCTGGCATTTTATACTTTAAATTGTTGTGACCTAATGTAAAAAATAACGGATTAATATCATCCAATGAAATTGTTTTTATAACAGATAAAATGATACCGCATCTTATATTCGATAAATGTTCGAGAGATTCCTGGTGAGAAAGCATTTTTGCTCTTTCAAGAATACCGAGCGATTTCATAATTTTATCTTCGAAATCAACTTTATTTTCTGAATAATATTCTTCACGGGTTTCATTTTCCATTTGAATAAGTGTTGAAGATATATCTGTTATTTGAGAAGAAATATCTTCTTCGGATGAACCAAAGGAGTATTTGTTTGAAATTCTATAAATACCAATATTATTTGATAAAGCTGAATTGTTATAATTTTCAAAAAGTATTCCTGTTTTACTCAATCGTTTTTGAATTTCAATTGTTGCCTTTATTAAGGACAATACCGGCAAATGAAGAAATGTATAAGCGAATGAGGCTGAGCCCGATTTCTGCAAAGAGGACATCACGTGACCGAATTTCTCAGAAAAAGAATATGCTGAAACAGAATTTATTATTTTATCAATTTTAACTGCTTCTTTCAAAGCTGATTTTATTGCCAAACCGTTTTTAATTATATTAATGCACAAATGCTCTGAACATAAAAAAGTTAACGAATAGCCTTTGTTTGGATTTACAAGAAATGTCGAATTATCTGTTTTATCTGATTGAATCAAGCCCGTTTCGGAGAGATAATCTACATAATCAGAATCACTGTCATTAGTCAAGGATAACAGAGATTTGGATTTTAAACTGGGCTTAATTAAATCCTGTTTTTGCTGCATTCTTTCAAAAAAAATAGAATCATCCTCTGTCTGAAATGATAAATCTGAAAACGTACGGTATAATAACAGACCGCTTGAAAGTGCTGATTCCGGTTTTATTCCTGGCTTTAGCCATTTGATTGATTCTTGCAAATTATCTTGCCGCCTGTGAAAGAATTATGTTCATCCTGTCCCTTATAAGCGCGGCTTTTTCATAGTTTTCTTCCATTAGCGATGTTGAAAGCAGTTTTTTCAGGGAATAAATATCATCTGTTTCGATATCGTCTTGTGAGAGAATATGTTCATAATTGTCGCATCTTTCATAATTTTCGGGAACTCGACCTGTATATCCGTTAAAATTTGGTTTTATATTTCGAATCATCTGTTCAAGAGCATCAGAAAAAACACTATAACAATTCTGACATCCGAGTTTATTTTTTCTGCTGATGTCTGCAAACGTATATGAACAGCTCGGACATATCTTCACATCCTCACCTTCCTGGACAGTTTCGCTGTCAAGAAAAGATAGAATATCGGGAATAGACAGCGAAAAAGAGCTTAGCTTGGAATTCAGACCGATCTCTCTTGCGCAAACTTCGCATAAATGAATTTCACTTTTGACGCTTTTAATAATCTCAGTAAGATGTACTGAGGCCTCATTCTTTTTGCATCTTTCACAAATCATTACCAACTTCCACTCATATATGATTAGTTACATTTCATTAATATCAAAAAAAACATATTTTGTCCATAAAAAAACGCTGTTTCAATCTTTAAGCAAAACGATTTATCGTATGTTAAATAAAAACAGCGCTTTGTAAATCAACAACGGATTATTTTACAATAATTTTAATTTTCTTGTCTTTATAAGGATTCTCTTCTTTTTTCCATGGTTGATAATATTGTAGAACAATTTCACCTTGACCGGATTTTACTGCTTTTATTTTAAAAATCTGATAATCAAATCCGCCTGCCAATCGAGTATCGTCAGTAATCACTTCATTTTCAGAAACAATCTCTATGACATCCGGCTTTTTTTCAACAGACCATTTATATCCGGTTGACAGCTGAGACTTAACAGACAATGATATTGTTTCTCCGTTATTTAATGTAACAGTATCCTCCTTATCACCAATTTTAATTATTCGAGTATCGGAAGCACAGGATACCATTATACCAAAAAAAATTAAAAGAAGATACTTCATTCTATTTACCTACCGTTATATAAGATGCACCGCGACCGATATTATTGCATCCATACTCAATCCACATATAACCTTTCTCTCCCCAATCTTCACCCCACGAATTTTTTATGAGAAAAGATTTTTTTGAATCATCCCATCCGACTATAACTATCGCATGATTTGTATCATATTGATTGCTGACCTTTGCAAATTCATCAAATATTCCGCCGGTATAAGCCTGAAATGCCGGTGTAACTTTTACACTGGCGGCAACAGGACCATATTTCGCTACAGCTTCTTTTATTTGCTTAACAGTTGGGAATTTTCCATCATTTATGGCTTTCCATTCAACAACACGGTATTTTGATGTAAGAACTCCTCCGCATGAAGAATTTTTTGCTTTGTAGGGTTTCATTTTTTCTTCAACTGCCCCGTTATCCAGTAGAAATGCAAAAACACTCCAATAAGAACCGCCGTCACAACTGCCTGCATCACGGCCGTCAGACAATACAGCGCAATCAACAATATATTGTTCAGACAAATCAAGTGCTGTTTTATAATTAATTAAATAAACACTTTCGTAAACCGCCATAGCGGCGAAAGCCCAACAACTTCCGCATAGTCCCTGAAATCTGATTGGAGTCAGCATTCCCTTATCGCGCCAATTAAATGCTGATTGGTTAGGATCAACAGAGATAATAGGTACAGGAATAATCGGTATAGGATCAGGCTTAAGCGGAGTAACAGGTTTTTCTGGTGTTACCGGTTTATCATTAATTCCTGGTTTAGGTAATACAATCGGTTCAGAAGGTTTCGGCTTTTCCACGGGCTGAACAGGCTTGGGATTGTCGATCGGTTGAACAGGTTTGGGTTTCGGTTTAGGTTTTGGAATATTCGGAAGTGGCTTATCTCCGGTAATTTTTGAAATATTCTGTTTAATCGCCCAGGTAATTCCTACCTGAAATTTTTTATTTTCTGCTATAATCTGTTTCCGGATTTCATCTACCTGCTTCTTAGTCTCTTCAAGAGTCTTTGCATCACGGTTTTTTTGATCCTTAACTGCATTAAAAATAGAATCACGCATATTCTGTGAAAAAATAATCCCGCTTGTAAGCAGGAGAGTTGAGATAACAAAAATTATTTTTTTCATCATTTACCTCTTCTGATTTATTATAAGACATTAGTAATTATATATTGTTACAAATCTAATAAATCCATGAAAAGAAATACTTATACCTAACCGGATATAAATATGCCTTTACTTTCATGAACATAATAAATTATAGACTTATTCGGGGTATAAATCAACTATATATTTTACTCTGCAAAACGGATTCAATAGCATCTTTTACCATCTCTATTGTATAAGGTTTTACTATTATACCGTTAAATCCATAACTTTTAAAATCAGCCATTATTGGGTCGTTTGAATATCCGCTTGAAACTATTGCAATTGAAGACGGGTCAATATCGCGTATTTTTTCAAGAACATACAAACCACCGTGATCTCCAGGAATAGTTATATCCAATATTACGAATTTATATATTTGACCAGATTCTTTTGACGACTTAAACTTGATTACAGCTTCATCACAAGAATCGATAGTATCAACTTGATATCCGATTCTTGTGAGAATCATGCAAGCCGTTTCCCTAACCTGTATATCATCATCAAGAACGAGAACTTTCCCTTCATGAACGAAATTGCTTGTTTCCTTGGAAATGATTGATTTTTGAACAGGATCATCTGATGAAGGCAGAAAAACCATAAAAGTTGTTCCGCTTGATTCGCCTGATATTACACGTATGCCGCCTTCATGTTTTCTTACAATTGAATAAACAGTTGCAAGTCCAAGACCATGACCGTCTGCTTTTGTTGTAAAATAAGGATCAAATATTCTTGAAACATTTTCAGGAGATATTCCCCGGCCTTGATCAACAAAAGAAATTCTTATGTATTTTCCGTCTTTTATATCGGTCAGCGTTTCATTAATAGCTTCATAATTTTCAATTCTGGAAGTTAATACACCGCCGCCAGGCATAGCCTGCCTTGCATTAATGATCAGATTGTTAAAAACCTGGCTGATCTGCGAATCATCATATGAAACAGTAAAAAGATTTTCTTCGGCCTCGAAGACATAACGGATATTTGAACCTCTGAGCAAAAATTCAAGAGACTCCTCAAGTAATAACTTTATATCACCGGTTCTTCTTATCGGTATTCCGCCCTTTGCAAATGTCAAAAGCTGCTGGGTTAAATGACTTGCCCTTTTTGTAGCATTTTCCGCTTCGGTAAGATATTTAACTGTCAATTCGTCAAGTGAGTTGTTTAAGCGTGAAAGATTTATATTTCCCATTATTGCTGTAAGAATATTATTAAAATCATGTGCGATTCCACCGGCGAGAACACCGAGAGAATCAAGTTTCTGTTTCTTTAATATTTCTTCTTCCAGAATTTTCTTTTCTGTAACATCTCTAAAAACCAAAACTACTCCGATTATCTGACTTCTTCTGTCAAGTATCGGGGCGGCACTGTCTGCAATGGAAATTTCATTGCCGTATCTTGATATAAGAATGGTATTTCCTGATAATGCTTCAATTTGTCCTGTTTCAAGAACTTTCAACACCGGCGAATCCACAACCGATCTTGTAACTTCATTGATAATGTTGAATACTTCTTTTATTGGAAGACCTTTTGCTTCCTGGCTTGTCCATCCTGTTAATTTTTCAGCTATTGAATTCATGAAAACGACATTAGCATTAATATCCGTACTTATTACCGCATCACCTATACTTCTCAATGTTACCGCAAGTCTTTCTCTTTCATCCGCAAGTTCTTCTTCTGTAAGTTTTTGAATAGAAATATCATTTATTAAATATATTCCGCCTGTAGAAAGATTGGCATAATATAATTCAAAATAAGTTTTTTTAACAGAATCATGGAAACACATCTCCACAGGTCGGAAGTATCCAGTTTTAAGATAAATCGAATATGAACCTTCCCACAAATTTCTTATTTTACGGTTTCCGCTTCTGGCTGCTATCGATTCCCAAAGCTGCTGAACAGATTGTATATCCAAATCAATTTCTATATTTTTTTGAAATACATTATTCTTATATATTATTCTACCGATCTTATCTGCTACAATCAGCGCCATCGGCATTGATTCAATAATGCCTCTTAATTCATTTTCATTTGCTTTAAGGGCATGCTGAGCTATTTCCTTTTCCCTTATTTCACGTTCAAGATTAATCGTCTTAAATTCAAGCTCACTCAAAAGCTCTTCTCTTTTAACCATGTATTCGCGTAAAGATGTTGCCATAACATTAAAAGCATTGGAGAGCATTCCGATTTCATCATTGCTGCATGCATCAATGTGAGCCGAAAGATCTCCCTGTTCAAATTTTTTCATAGCAGAAAGAAGTACATATATCGGATGGATGAGCTTGCCCGATATTTTTATTGACATTATGATTGCACCGATAATAGCGAATATGGCAATTGTTATGCTTATTACAAGAGCAATCATTGAACTCTTTTTCAAATGTATAAGAGAGCTTTCAAGTTCTGATTTTGAATTTACAACAGAACGGTTTAAAAGAGAAATTAAAATATCCTTATTTTCTTTAAACTTTTGTGTTGAATCCTTCTGTAAATATATATTACCGTAAGGTGATTTTGCGAGACCAATGCCGACCTGATAATATAATATAAAATTAGAATTTATATCTTTGAAGAATTCTTTCTTTTCGGGATAATCACGGATTAAATCGTAAATTGAATCATAAAAAAGTTTTGCCTTGAAATCCAAATCTTCAATGTTCTGATTTTTCTTTTCCTGTTCGAATAAGATGATATCCCAAATCTCTGCATGAAGCGTATTCACTATTAAAATAGCGTCATTAAAACTTTTTTCTGTTCTAAGCTTCTTTTCAAGAATTTCGTTGATATTATCCGAATTATAGTCAAGATACAGGACATTTGCTATAGTCAAGACTGTAAAAACAGAAATAACCATAACATATCCGATAATAACTTTTCGGCGGAAATTCAATTACTTACTCCTCAATAAATCCAAGTAAATAAAGATCGGGACCTTTCAATTTTTTCGAATAGCATTTGAATCTTTTCCCCTTGTATTCGAAATCAAAAGGTTTTGTAGATTGTATATTCTCTGCAAGCTTCCTTAATTCGGGGGAATTCTTTTGAGAAGAAAGCTTGTACTCTTCGTTTGTTACAGGATGATTGGAAAGCTGATCTAAATAATAAATTAAACCTACCTCATTTATGTCAGAAAAAATTGTTGCCCCCAAAGATTTTGAAATAACCAGAGATTTTTGTGAAACCAACATCAAAATTTCATCTTTGTTTGAAATCGTTGAATCCGCTAAATCTTTAATTCTAATATCAACCGATGCTCCTCCGATAAAACCCTTTTCAGTATAAATTGGAGATATAGCCATAATTATCCAGCCATTGCCTACAAGACTCCCGTAAGGCTCAGGCGACCACATTACTTTTTTTTCAGGATTATTTTTTTCAGAAATCATATTCCACCAAAACATTTGACGCATATCAAGTTTTGGTTTAATTCCGGACATTAAATCCTTATAAGGATATGTTAAAGCTATCGGATCACCTGTCATTATCCATGACTGGGCAGAAAAAGGTGTTAATTTCTGCGCTTTTATCATTTCTGTCTGAGTATTTTCAAGAAGAAGCATTTTTTTCTTAATATCATCATTTACAGGAACAAAACCGCTTGTTGCAATAGCGGCCTTGCCGTCATTTTTAAATTTATAATACTGAGTGTTATTAAAAAAGCGGTAATTTCCGCCGGTTGATTCGTCCATTGAGGAAATATTCAGATTATAATTCTCTGATGTTAAAAGAAGAACTTCCGTAACGTTATCGAGATTTTCAGCATTTCTTTCAGCAATAATTAAACTTGATTCTATTACAGAGACTATTTTATCCATTGTCTGTAAAAGTTCATTATTTTTACTATGTCCGCATGATAAGCAGAAAAAAAATGCTAAAAACAGCAAAAAAGGTTTTTTTATATTGTTCGGAAAATCCATCTAACCAACCCGTATGAAATTGCTCAAAAAATTCAGCTTAACTATTATTATTAATATTGCATTATTATTTGCAATACAAAAATAATGCATCAATATATTTTTTAAAGTTATTTAGCAGGTTTTATGAAAGTATGTATCCCGAAATTATCAGGTTTTTGTCCCGGAGTGAAAACTGCAGAAAATAACCTGATGAATGAAAATAAAAAAAGGAAATTGGTAATAATCGGCAAACTTATTCACAATAACCGGTATATATCGTATCTATCGGATTTAGGAATTCAAACAACAAGCGATTATTCTGCAATTGATTCTGAATCTGTAGTAGTTATACGAACTCACGGAATCAATAGATTTACAGAGAAAGAAATAAGAAAACATCACGAAGTACTTGATTTAACTTGTTTTAAGGTTAAAAATCTTCAAAATAAAATATTAGAAAAATCAAAAGAAGGATTTCACATCATTATAACAGGTAAAAAAAATCATCCCGAAGTTCAATCTCTTCTCAGTTATGCAGAAAATTCCGATGTTATTGAAGATGAAAATCTTGCAGATATTTTTTTTAGAAATAATAGAGATTCATTAATAAATAAAAAAGTTTTTATCTGCTCTCAAACAACAAGCTCAAGAGATCTCCTTGCAAAAACCGAAATATTGGCAAAAAAATATCTTCCTGACACTCAAATAGAGATATTTGATTCGATTTGCTCTATAACAGATCAAAGAGAAAAACAGGCGATTGAACTTCAGACTAAAGTTGATGCTACTGTTGTTTTAGGCGATAAAGAATCTTCAAATGCCATGAAGCTGTTTAATAATCTTCACAAAATAAATAAAAATACATATTTTGCCTCTTCTACAGAAGAACTGCTTAAGATTTCTGAAGTTCTGGGAAATGCCGAGTCTATTCAGATAGTATCTTCATCTTCAACACCTAAGTTTGTTGAAGATGAGGCAGTCAAATATTTTGAATCCATAGAATGAGGAGAAATAAAGATGAAATACTTAATTCTTTTAACTTTAATATTTACCTATAATCACCAGTCAGGTTTATTTGCTCAAGCCGTTGAAAAAAATTATGAATCACTTTTCAATTCCGCCGAAAATACTGTTTTAGTTTCACGAAATGGAATGTATTCAATTATAAATTTTATTAAAAACAGCAATTCCGATGATTTATCTGATAAATCAGAAAAATCAGAACTGCCGGCAGAAAGTAAAAGAATTTGGCTGAAATCGGTATGGACTTCTTTTCTTGATTATTTTTTTACAATTGAATCATTAGAAAACGAACTAAAAACAATTAAGACTTATTCCAGATATTCTGAATCAAGAATTTTCCATATTAAAAAGGCTATTTTTCTGACAAAATACCGTTTTGCTCTTGAATTCATAACTGAAATGGAAAAAGACACTGCATTTCATACCATTCTAAATGATAAAATTCCCGAAGAAGGTTTTCCTTCAGGATTATATTCCAAACTTAAATTCAATTATTTGAATGTGATGACGGCTACTGAGTTTGCTGCATATAATTCTCTTTCACTTAATTATGAAATACCAAAAAATAAACTTCTTATCTCAGCAATGGATGAAGATTCTAAATATTTATGGAATGCCGGCAAAGGGAAAGGAGAAATTCTTACCGCCAAAAATTCATTGCTGATAATAAAAGAAGGATTTAAAAAAGCTATTTTTCCTGTGCAGAAAAATATTTCTGAAACTGCCGGTGATATTAAAATATTACGTCATAACAAAAATCTTATTTCAAAAAAACAGATTGAACAGATTAAAAGTAATTTGTTGCCGGGTGACATTTTACTCGAAAGGAGGGAATGGTACTTAACTAATGCCGGCATTCCGGGTTTCTGGACACATGCGGCAATTTTTATCGGAACAGCTGAACAGAGAAAAAAATATTTTGATGATAATATTTCCGATGTTCTTGAAAATGGAAATTATAACGATTTGGAATTATTGCTAAAAAATAAATATCCTTCCGCCTATTCAACCTCACTTAAACCCGATGAATCAGGTTATGAGCGCAGTGTTATTGAAGCAATAAGCGAGGGTGTACTTTTCACATCACTAGAACATTCTGCAGACTGTGATTCAATTGCCGTTTTGAGGCCAAAACTCCCCAAGAATGAAATAGCAAAAGCAATCATAAAAGCCTACCATTACAGCGGCAGACCTTATGATTTCGATTTTAATTTTTTAACAGATTCTGCTCTTGTCTGCACTGAGCTGGTTTATAAATCATATGAAACAGCAAATAACGGATCAGGCATACCTTTTATAATGGAAAATGTTGCGGGAAGAAAAATGCTTACAGCAAACGGAATTGCTAAAACTTTTGCATCACAGAACGGCAGCAATAAAATATTTGATTTTGTTTTATTTTATGACGGAATAGAGTCAAAAAAAATATCGGTTCTAAATACAGAAAAAGAATTTATAAAAAGCATCAAGCGCGGAAAGTGGCATATCTTTATGCAATAAAAAACTAAGATGTACGCTTCCTTACAGTAACTGATTTTATCGATCTGCTATCTGATTCACTGATAGTAATTTCGCATCCTTCATATATGTATTTCTCTCCGGTTTTAGGAATTTTTCCGGAAAGCCACATTATAAAACCTGCTACTGTGTCATAATTTCTTTTGTCAATTTTCAAAGAAAATATCTTTTCAAAGATGTCAATATCAAGGGAAGCATCTACCAGGTATTTCCCTTTTGTAATTTCTGAAACAAAATCCTTGGACTCGTGTTCTCTAGTCTGAATTTCACCGAATATTTCTTCGGCAATATCTTCTCTTGTCGCAAGTCCTGTTACAGCTCCGTGTTCATTAACAACAAAAACCATCATTATTCCATTGTTTAAAAATTCGTGATAAAGTTCATAAATTAATTTTGTTTCAGGAACATAAATTGCAGGTTTAATAACGCTTTTTATTGAAGTCGGATTCAAAAACAAATCTTTAAAACTAATATATCCAATAATATTATCCACCCTCTTTTCATAGACGGCAATTCTAGAAAAATGAGTTTTATCAATCATGCGGACAACGTCTTTTATGCTGTCCCCGGATTCTATTGAAACTATATCAATGGTTGGAGTCATTATTTCTTTAACCATAACTTCATTCATCTGAAGTATTTCATCAACATACTCTTTGTAATCGCGTTTTATCACACCGGTCTGTTCCCCGATTTTAAAAAAGAGACCAATTTCTTCACGAGAACGCAGAAATGATTTATCCGTAGACGTTTTAAATAATCTTTTTGCTATAGATGACAAAGATAATGATATAAAAACCAGAGGTTTTAAAACCGTTATAACAGCATTGATAACGTAAGAAAAAGAACATATAAAAAAAGAAGTTTTAGCACGAGCAAATATTTTCGGTGTTATTTCACCGAAAAGCAAAAGAAAAATGGTAAGTACAGCTGATATAACAAATAATTCTTCAGGTTCAGTTTGGTAAAAAGTATTTGCAACATAAGCAACAAGAACCGTAGTTCCGATATTCGCAATATTGTTACCAATAAGAATTGCGGCAATAGCATTTTCAGATTTTTCTATTATCTTCAAAGCCATCAAGGCACCGAATTTTCTTTTTTCTGAAAGAGATTTGAGATGAAGTCTATTCGCCGACATCACCGCAGTTTCTGACGCAGAAAAGAAAAAAGACATTAGGACAAAGCAGAGAATTGCAATTTCGTATATTAATTCAATCATTTACTTTTTCCAGCACTTCAATAGTTTCAATTCTCTTTCTTCTGACACTTCTTACTCTCAGAATATGTCTATCTATAGCGACAACATCTCCTCTAAAAGGGAGTCTCTCAAGTTTTTCTATTATAAAGCCCGCAATAGTTTCACTGTCATCTGTTTTAATAGATTCGGCAAATTCTGAATTGAAATCAACAATCTGCATATCTCCGGTTATTACCGAAATTCCTTCACATGAACGGACTTCCGGTTTTATTTCTTCCCTTGATAAAGAAAATTTTTCACCCATTACTTCAGCAATCATGGAGGAAAGAGTTACAATCCCCATCGTTCCGCCGTATTCATCGACTACAACAGCCATTTGAATGCGTTTTTCGATAAATGAATGAAGAAGTGACGACAATTCCTTTGTAGACGGAAAATGATTCGGAGGTGTAAGAAGTTTGTTTATATTTTTTGCTTTTTTCAATCCGTAGTGATACGGAAGAAGATATCTATAATCAATAAAACCGACTATATTGTCTATATTATCCTTGAAAACCGGAATTCTCATGAATTTTTTTTTCATAAAAATCTGCATCGCTTTTTCAATACTTGTACCGTATTCGATTACAGTTATTTCATTCCGCGGAATCATTATACTTTGAGCTGTTTTTTTTGAAAGTTTGATTACATTGCGGATAAATTCAATTTCCGCGGGCTGTAAGGCTCCGTCATCCTTGCTTATATCAAGCGCCGCATCAATTTCTCCTTCAGTAATATTTACGCTTTCAGAAAAATCAATTTTCAATAATTTTATTACTGAATGCATTATGCCGAGAATAAGAAACCTTATAGGTGTTACAATAAAATGAAAAACATGAAAAGGTGATATAACGGCTTTTGCAAACCGAAGGCTGTTGTTTATTGCTACTACCTTCGGCATTATTTCGCCGAATATTATGATTAAGGGAGTTGCTATAAGCATAGCGAAATAATGTCCATACTTAGGAGAAAAATCAATACATATCTCTGCAATTATTGTTGATACGGATATGTTTACAAGCAGATTGCACAAAAGCAGTGAAATTAAAACTTTTTCGGGAGAAACAAGAATGCGGTATATTTTTTTTTCTTTGGCTGTACCGTTAGACATTCTGAATATATCGGCCTTACCGATAGAAAAAAGAGCTGTTTCAGAGCCTGAAAAAAATGCTGATAAAAAAATTAAAACTGGCAGAATAAAATAAAAATACTCGGGGAAACCGTTCACCTTGCTGCTCCGTCAAAATCCGGAAAAAGTTTATCAGTTTTTTTCCTGAATATTTTAGCACATTCTTTTTTAAACTCATGCGGCGGATCAATTTCACCTTTTTCAATTTTTGAAAGATAAGATGGAGAACATTTAAGCATAGCTGCGAGTTCTCTTTGAGTAATCCCCTTTTTTGTCCTTTCATTCCAAACCATGTTTGAATCAGATTCGACAATAACCTTTTTGGAAGGAGAAAAAAGAACGTTTAATTCTACCTCAAGATATTCTGCACAGCTTTTCTTAAATGATTCAGGTGCATCTATGCTGTCTCTTTCTATTTTACATAAGTATGACGGGGTTACTCCCATGGCTTTAGCCATGTCATTCTGCTTTATTTTACGCATTCTTCTGTATTTTGAAATAGAATTTCCCATATCAGAATTCTTTGTTTGCGATAAGAGTGAAATCCTTTACTGTTTCATTACCGGAATAATCAAGAGCTCTTACAGAAAAAGAATTTTCACCATTGTTCCATTTTATCCCGCTGACTAGATAAAAAGAAGAATTAAATATATCCTCGAATTTTCTTCCTGATAATAGAAGCTGACCGTCTTTTGATACGATTTTATCAAATTTGATATCCAGGATAATTTTGCTGTTATGATAAACCTTCAATGCATAAAGTCCGTGACGGTCACCTTTGTTTATCTCATCAAATGCTTTTATTAAGAGCGGTCTGTCTTTTGTCAGTCTGACAGTTGTTTTGTCTTTCACAATCATAATCTTTCCGTCAATATCAAAAGCAATATCCGAAATTACCGGCTGGCGTTTATCTTCAATCGGCTGAGCTAATGTAAACGGATTTATACTAGCCCAGTCTTTCGGCTGAATAATGCAGAAATGAATATGATTACCGAAACTTCTTCCGGTATTTGCATATTTTCCGATCGGTTCAGAAGTAACAGCTTTTTTTGCGCTATTGGCAGAATCGTCAAGATGCAGATATTGAGAAATAAATGCATTGTGTGAAATAAATTTATAATTGCCGCTGCCTGTATAATCATCAAATGGAAAAAGATCTTTATTCCACATATAAAGAAGTTCACCGTCTTCAACCGGAAATACATCATATGAAGAGCTGATCATATCAACCCCGTCATGAAGATGGTCGGGGCGGAATTCAGCAAAACTTGAGGTGACACGGCCGCTTTTAACAGGCCATGTGAAATAACTGATACAAAGAAGTGCCGGCAATAATAAAAATCTATTCATATGTTAGCTACTCCTCAGAAACAATCTTTTTAGGTTCCGATACTGAATCGGAATGGATTTCACAATATTCTCCGGGTTCCGTTCCGCTTAAAAATAATTCATCTGTTGCGGTTTCAGGGCAAAAGGCATTATCCTTCGGGACTTTTCCGCTGTCAAGACATATCGTCTGCCGCGAAATTCCGTCTTCGGGAATAATAAAATCAGATGGTTTTTCTTCAGAACATGCAGCTGAAATATATCTGCCCCAGACCGGGGCACAAAGCGAACCTCCGCTTTTGCCGCGTCCGAGAGATATAGCTCCTTTGGTATTTCCCATCCAAATAGCAGTTACAGAATCCGAAGTATATCCTACAAACCATGCATCATTGTAATTTGTTGAAGTTCCCGTTTTTCCTGCAGCCTGAAAATCAATTCTGTAAGCAGATGTTACATATTGACCCGTACCGCCTTTTTTCAATACATACCTCAAAACATTTACTGTTACTGCGGCAGCTTGCGGAGAAATAATTTTTCCAAGTGAATTGCGTTTCTTCTCTATATATGTTTTTTCTTCTTCTTCTGCGTTCCAAACCATATTCCCGTTAAAATCCTTAACGGATTTTATTCCCCATGGTTTTACAAAATCGCCGCCGTTGACAATAACAGCATGAAGTGTAGCATTTTCAAGCGGTGAAAGTTCGTAAGTTCCAAGAGCCATTGATAAAGTTTTTTGAAACCTTTTATCTGCTTCAGAACCTGATAATTCCAGCGAATCCTGAATATATTTTCGTACAGTGGAATAACCCGTTTTATCAAGAACTTTGACTGCAATGGTATTGATTGACCGGACAAGAGCCTGGTGAACTGTTACATCACCCGAATACGTCCCGCTATAATTCGATGGTGAATATTTTCCGAATTTAACTTTTTCATCTTTAATTATTGTCGCAGGTGTAATATCCTTATCTTCAAAAGCCGCACAATACACAAGCGGTTTAAATGATGAACCCGGCTGACGGCGGCTCTGGCTTACCAGATCGAGCTGATTCTTTGAATTAAACTCAAATCCGCCGACATATGAAATAATTTCACCTGTTGAAGGATTTATTGAAACCATGGCTCCGCTCACAGATTCAGGATGTTTTCCGGAATAGCCGGAACGCAATCTTGAAACACCGTCAACGAGTGCGTTACGTGCGATATCCTGTTTTCTTCCGTCTATTGTTGTATAAATGGAAAGTCCGCCTGAACGCAGTGAATCCTCGCCGAATTTTTCAACGATTATTCTTCTGACATATTCATTAAAATATGGAGCTCTGTTTATTCTATACATACTCATTCCGGAAGAGGCTATGAGCGATGATTGAGCTTTTCCGTCATCGTTAAACTTGATATCCCATTTATTCAGAAATTCCTTATAAAGAAAATCAGCTTTTTTTTCAGAAAAGAATCCCGCATCAGCAAGAGAATTTAATATGACATTCGTTTTTTTAACAGAATTGTTCAGATTATTCATCGGAGAGTAATAAAGCGGGTTTGAAATAGTTGAAACGATCATAGCGCATTCCGCTGTATTGCATTCTATTGCGCTTTTTCCGAAAAACATTTTTGAAGCGGATTCTACTCCATAGGCGCCGTTTCCGAAATAAATGAGATTAAGATACATAGACATTATATCATCTTTGTCATAAAGCCTTTCTATTTCGTATGCACAAAAGGCTTCATATATTTTTCGTTTTATACTTTTATCCATATCAGTAAAAAAGTTTTTTGCAAGCTGCTGTGTGACTGTACTTCCGCCCTGGGAAAAACTGAAACTGAAAACATTTTTTAAAACCGCTCTGAATATGCCTTTTGGATTGATCCCCTTATGTTTGTAGAAATCCCTGTCTTCACTTGCTACAACTGCATTAATAATATCTTTCGGAATTGAGTTAAAAGGAATAAGTTCGCGCTTCTGATTAAAATATTCACCTATGATTTCGCCGTTTCTGTCATAAATTCTGCTCGGAACTTCGACAACTTTTTTGCCGACATCGATATCCGAGGCAGAGTAAACAAGCCCGCGGTTGATATCCTCGGTTCTGTCAATAAGCTGTTTGTATTTAGCAAGTCTGTCAAGTGCAAGAGGCCTGTCACTTCGCCATTGCACATAAACAAAAGCGGCGTAAGCTGAAAACAAAAGAAAAACACACGAAGGAATAACAACAAATACCAGAATTTTATGACGTTTAACAAAACTTAAAAGTGCAAAAATAAAATTCATTATACCTCAATTATTTCGCCGGATCCGCCGGAGTATTTTTTTCCTGCAAGCTGACCGCATCCTCCTGATATATCAGAACCGAGCGATTTTCTTACAATTATAGGAATATTCATGATCGAACAATACTGCATAAATTTTTCAATATCTTTTTTAACCGGACATTCTGGTGAATTAAGCGGTATTAAATTCAGCATCACGTGAGCAAACTTGAAAAGTTTATTTATTTCTTCGGCGTTTTTCTTTGAGATATTGTCTTTTCTCATGACATATTCAATAGTCATACGGTTATATCCCGCAGCGGGATTCTTATTTATAAAATCGGCTACCTCTTTAATCGGATATTTATTCTCAACAGGCATGTTTATTTTACGCAATGCCGGGTCGCTGTCATTTAAAGAAATTGCAAGATTGAAAAGATGTTTTTCTTTTACGTATCTCTTGATTGCAGGTAGAATTCCGCATGTTGAAATTGTAATTTTTCTGACCGATATATGAAAACCGAAGCTGTAATTCATAATATTAGCGGCTTTAATCACATTGTCATAATTGTTGAAAGGTTCCCCCATCCCCATAAAAACAATATTATTATTTAAAAGACCGGTAACTCTTCTGACATGTATTATCTGGTCAAGAATTTCCGCAACAGTAAGATTACGAATAAAACCGATTTTTGCTGTTGAACAGAAGGTGCAGCCCATGGCGCATCCTATCTGGCTTGAAATACATATCGTCAAACGACCGTCATCGCTTGCCTCATTACGAAGAAGAACCGATTCAATAAAGTGCCCGTCTTCGGTTTTGAACAAAAATTTTTCAGTACCGTCAATTTTCGAGAGCAGTCTTTCCTCAAGAATCAAAGGAGAAACAGAAAATTCCTCAGTTAATTTTGATCTAAGATCTTTTGAATAATTGCTCATATCATCGAATGATGATACATTTTTCGCGTAGAGCCATGAAAAAAGCTGACGGGCGCGGTAGCGCGCCTCGCCCAATCTTTCAAATATATCTTCTGCTTCTTCTAGATAATAGTTTTTTATGGAATCTTTCATTTATTTAGGATAAACCGCAATCTTTTTGAGATCAGGCTTTTCTTTAACATCTTCTTCAAATGCAGATTTTCTCTGTTCATTAATGTAATCTTTCTTCTGAAAAGAATAAACATATTCAGCAGGATCTTTGTATGTTCCATGAAGAAGTGCAACAACATCTTCTATGAAAACAATTTCTTCATCTGTAGGAATTACAAATATTTTGATTTTTGAATCAGGTGCACTGATTTCAAATTCTGCGTTTCTGTTTCTGCAGATTTTGTTTTTTTCTTTGTCAAGTTTCAGCCCGAGACACTCAAGTCCTTCCAGAGCTTTTTCTCTTATTATCGGGCTCATTTCACCGACACCTGCAGTAAAAACAAGAGCGTCTGCTCCGCCGAGTCCGGCGATATATGAACCTATGTATTTTTTCAAACGGTAAGCTTCCATATCAAGAGCAAGCTGACAGCGCTTGTCGCCTTTTTCGGCATTATCGACAAGGTCGCGTCTGTCGGAATATTTTCCTGTTATGCCGATATGTCCGCTTTTTTTGTTCAGAACATTATTCATCTCTGCCGGAGAAAGATTTTCTTTTCCGATTATATACTCAACAACTGCCGCATCAAAATCGCCTAAGCGGGTTCCCATAATCAGACCTTCAAGCGGAGTAAGTCCCATGCTTGTGTCATAACACTTCCCGTTTTTAATCGCACATGCCGAAGCACCGTTTCCGATATGAAGAATGACGGCATTTGTGTCTTTTGGATCTTTTCCAAGAAGAACCGCAGTACGCTTTGAAACATATAGATGGCTTGTTCCGTGAAAACCATATCTTCTGACCTTATGATTTTCATACCATTCATAAGGAAGCGCGTACATGTAAGTATGCGCCGGCATGGTCTGATGGAATGCCGTATCCATAATCGCCATGTGCGGTACATTCGGCATAACTGCTTTAGCGGCTTCAATTCCCGTAATGTTGGGCGGCATATGAAGAGGTCCAAGATCGACAAGATTTCTAAACGCTTTCATTACTTCATCGTTTATGACAACCGAATGCTTGACTATATCTCCGCCGTGAAGAACCCTATGGCCCACTGCTTTTATCTGGTCAACAGACTGAAGAATATTATATTCAGGATTTGTCATTGTCTTCATCATCAGTTCTATCGCAACTTCATGATTCGGGCAATTATGTTCTATCTTAACCTTGCATTTATCTGTGCATGTAAATTCAATAAAGCTTCTTTCCATCCCTACGCGTTCAACAATTCCTGTTGAAATTGTTTCTTTCTTCGTGTAATTATAAAGCATGAACTTCAGCGAAGAACTGCCCGAATTAATACTTAGTATTATCATTATTTATCTCCAATCATTATAATCTATTTCCCAGCTGCCTGAATCGCCGTAACAGCAGTTACATCTATAATATCCTGAACACTGCATCCGCGCGAAAGATCGTTTACAGGTTTATTAAGCCCCTGAAGAAAAGGTCCGATTGCATGAGCCTTTGCCAGACGCTCAACAAGTTTATATCCGATGTTACCACTCTGAAGATCCGGAAAAATAAGAACATTTGCTTTTCCGGCAACTTTACTACCTGGAGATTTTTTTTGTCCTACGGATTCAACGAGAGCTGCATCGGCCTGAAGTTCTCCGTCGATTTCAAGTGAAGGAGCTTTTTCTTTTGCTATTTCAAATGCCTTTATAACTTTATCTACATTCGGATGATCGGCGCTTTTTTTAGTCGAAAAAGAAAGCATCGCAACACGCGGCTCCATATCACAAAGAGCTTTCGCAGTTTCCGCTGATGATATTGCGATTTCAGCAAGCTGTTCGCTTGACGGATCCGGATTGACCGCACAATCCGCAAAAACGAAAAGTCCGTTATCACCGAAAGTTGAATTCGGAACATACATGATGAAACATCCTGATACTACACTGATTCCAGGTTTTGTTTTGATTATCTGCAGAGCCGGTCTGATGGTATCCGCTGTTGAATGTTCAGCGCCGGAAACGAGTCCGTCTGCGGCATTTGACTGTATCATCATAGTCGCAAAGTAAATCGGATCTTTCAAGGTTTCGCGGGCTTTCTCGATAGTCATTCCCTTTGCTTTTCTCATCTCGAAAAATTTATTGGAATATTCTTCATATCTTGAATCCTTAACCGGATTTATTATCTCAACACCCTCAAGGGATACACCCTCAGAAGAAGCTTTGGCCTTGATTGCAGTTTCATCACCCAGAAGAACCGGTTTCGCTATTTTTTTCTGCGCAATTTCACTAACAGCCTTAATCGTACGGGATTCAGTTCCTTCCGGAAAAAGAATCGTCTTGTTCAGGGTCTTTGCCCTTTCATAAAATGAATTCATCAAATCCATTATATAACTCCTTTATCTAAAAAAATAAATTCTATATATAGGTCTCTGTTTTGTTACAGAGATCATATGCTAATCGATGAGATAATACACTGAACGCCATATTCTATAAGTAAGTCTTTCAAGCCATCTCAAAGCTTCGATCTGCCGAAAAGCATCTTCAGATTCGATTTCGCCTTTTGAAAGACTTTCAAGTATCTTGGCGCGAACTCTTTTCCTTGATTCTATCATGCGCTCACTTACGTTTTCAATTGATTTGGCATTATATTTTTCATCTTTATTGTTTATCCAAAGAATTATTTTATCGAGTTCTGCCGCCAGATCTTCACGGAGATTTTTAAGCAAATCATATCTTTGGAGGTTTTTCCATGTTTCTGTTTCATCGGCGCAATCTGTTACATAGTCAATATGTTCAACCGCATGAAGCAGTGAAATTTTTCGTTTTCGTTCATAATCGATCCCCTGATGCATCCGCACTCTGCTCATAAACTCGGCGATTTTTGCTGTAGAATTTTTAATTTCAGATGAATTAAAACTCATTTCATTCGTGCGCAGAATCTGAGTACATTTTGTGCATAGATGCGAAACAATTTCAAGTGCTGATCTTCTGGCTGATTCAACAGCAACCGCAGGAAGAGTTTCAACGTTTTTATCAAGATGTTCCGTAAAAGATTTTTTTGACGGAATAAGATAAGATAAAAATGATGAAAAATATTTTATAAACGGTAAAAATAATATAATTCCGACAAAATTAAAAGATGTATGAAAAAGTGATACGGCAATTACTTCTTCCCCGTGTATTACAGAAGAAAATATCCCGGAAATAAATACTATAAATGGGTGAAGAAGAATAAAAAGAATAATTCCCGTGAACAGGTTGAAAAAAATATGTGCTAACGCGGTTTTTTTTGCTGATGAACTTGCACCGAAAGCTGCAAAAGCCGCAGTTAACGTTGAACCGATATTCTGACCTATTACCATTGCCGCGGCATGCTCTACTGAAATCTGTCCAAGATGTACTGCTGCTAAGGTAATAGTCAAAGCGGCACCGCTGGACTGGGCAATTACAGTCATTATAACACCGATTCCGAGAAGTTTAAATCGTGTAAATATTGAATCATCAATATAGTTTGAAATTGAAAAAAGAGATCCGAAATCATTCATTCCGTTCTGTAGAAAATCAATGCCTATAAATATCAAACCGAATCCGGCAATGACAAATCCGAGCTTTGAAAGATAATTTTTAAAAGCAATCTTCATTGTGGCGCCGACAGCAAGTGCAATCATTGCTATAAGTCCGATTTTAAGTTTAAATCCGAGTAAAGATATTATCCAGCCGATTGAAGTTTTGCCGAGGTTTGCTCCAAAAATTATACCAAGTGATTGCTGAAAAGTGATTAAGCCGGCGCTTACAAAACCTATTGTTGCGATAGTTGTAACATGTGAAGACTGGACAAGTACTGTTAGGACTGCACCAAGGGAAATTGAGCGCAGAGAACCGCCGGTAAAGCGCGACAAAATTCTCCGCAGAGAATCACCCGCAAGCATCCTTAAACCTTCGGTAGACATGAACATTCCAAGAAGGAAAAGTCCGATGCCGCCCGCAATATTTGCAACCGACGTAAAATTCATTGTAAAGATCTATATTTTATTAACGCCGAGGTATGACCGGTTAGACATTGGTTCCCGCGAAACGTTTTTTTCTATCTTTTAAAAAATGCTTAGCTTTGCAAGGACTTTTTTAAATCTTTTTTAATTATTAACATGGTGTTAAAAAAAGATTCTTTTTCGATCAGAATTAATTTCCGATTTATTAGTATTGACAAAAGACAAAGCGGGAAAATATTAGTCCTTTATTTTTCGAAGCATCCGGTGAATTATGCTTATAATGAAGAGCAAAATATCAAGTGTGATAAAAAAAGAAAGAGCCAAAGAAAGGGCTGAATGTCTTAAAAAATCACAGGAAGAACTGAAGAAAAAAACTTCAGCTCTCGTAAAAACATATGAAGAGAAGATTAAACTTCTCAATAGAAATTTTGCACTTACTCTGAAAGAAAAATCAAAAGAAGTAGATTATCTGAAAAGCGAAATTGACAAAAAACATAAAGAATATCAGGCTTTGCGGTTAAGAGAAAAGAATCTCGATGATCTTTCTGCAGAGTTTCAGCATCTTATAGAAGAATTCGGCATTAGAGTTCAGGAAGCTATTCAGCCTTTTTACCGCTCTCAGGCAAAAATAAGTTTAATGAAGCGACGATCTGACAAAGAACATGAGAAAATGAACAAAATTTTCAGAAAATCAGACGGAGCAAAATTATGAAAATCAATAAAATAAAAGATTTAGATAATAAATATCTTTTTCAAAATTACGGAGAGAAACTTCCTGTATGTTTTAAATACGGTGAAGGGTCAACAGCTTATGATTACGAGGGGAAAAAGTATATAGATTTTCTTGCCGGAATCGCTGTAAACACTTTCGGCTACAATGATCCAATCCTATCAGAAGCTTTGAAGTCACAGGTTGAAAAGATAATTCATTCGTCGAATCATTTGTATAATCTTGAACAAATTGAAGCCGCAAAACTTTTAAACGAAAAATCTTTTAAAGGGAAAACACTTTTTGTAAACAGCGGAACTGAAGCTAATGAAGCTGCAATAAAGCTTTCCAGAAGATATGGAACTTCGATAAACCCAGAAAAATATAAAATTATCAGTTTCGATAAATCTTTTCACGGAAGAACTTTCGGAAGCATGACAGCGACTGCTCAGGCGAAAATATATAATGGTTTCGGGCCATTAGTTCCGGGCTTTAAACATATTCCCTTTAATGATATTGAGGCCTTTGAAAAAGAGGCGGATGATAATACCTGTGCCGTAATTATTGAAATGATTCAGGGTGAAGGCGGCATAATAAAAGCTGATGAAACATTCGTTAAAAAAATAAGAAAAATCTGCTCTGATAAAAAGATTATCATGATTGTTGATGAGATACAGACCGGTATCGGAAGAACTGGAAAAGCATTCGCCTACCAGCATTACGTCATTGAGCCTGATATAATCACTCTTGCAAAAGGTTTGGCCGGAGGAGTGCCTATCGGAGCGATTCATGCAAAAGATGAACTTGTTCAGCATTTCCCGGGCGGAGCTCATGGAACAACATTCGGCGGAAACCATCTTGCAAGCGCAGGTGCAAAATCCGTTCTTTCAAGGCTGGACAGCTCTCTTCTGAAACATATAAATAAAATTTCAGACATTATTGTTTCAAGAATTCAAAACATCATGAAAAGTGAACCGAGAATAAAATCAATCCGGGGCATGGGTCTTTTGATTGGAATTGAAATGTCTTTTAAAGGAAGACCTCTTGTTCTAAAAGCTCTTGAAAACGGTCTTTTGATGAATTGTACTTCTGAAAATATCATCAGATTTGTTCCGGCTCTGAATATTACAGAAGAAGAAGTCTCTGAAGGACTTGATATTTTCGAAAAAACTCTTAAATCATTCAGCGAGGACTGATATGTTTCTAAAAAGTATACCTTCTATTAAAACAAATGATCTTCTTGTGGATACAGATCTGTCCAGAGAGGAAGTATTATCTCTTTTTGAATTCGCCGCATATCTAAAGGGTATGCAGAAAACCGGAAAAAAACATCACTATCTTCCTGGAAAAACTCTTGGAATGATTTTTGAAAAATCTTCAACAAGAACACGCGTATCTTTTGAGGCCGGAATGTATCAGCTCGGAGGAAGCGGACTATTTCTATCATCCGCTGATATCCAACTCGGAAGAGGAGAACCTTTGTCCGATACAGCACGCGTGCTTTCAGGTTATCTTGACTGCATAATGGTGAGAACATTCGGTCAGGAAAAAGTTGAAACTCTTGCAGAATATGCATCAATTCCGGTTATAAACGGACTTACAGATTCATATCATCCTTGTCAGGCTCTTACTGATTATTTTACTATGTATGAAGATGATAAAAATATTGCCGGCAAGAAACTCTGCTTTATCGGCGACGGAAACAATGTTGCAAATTCACTTCTTCTTACAGGTGCTAATCTCGGAGTTAATGTTGCTGTAGCGTGCCCTAAAAATTATTTTCCTGATCCGAAAGTTGTAAAAACTGCTGAGAAACTGGCGTCTGAAAACGGTTCAACCGTTCTCGTTACAAGCGACATAGAAGAAGCTGCAGAAAAATCCGATTATCTTTACACAGATGTCTGGGCGAGCATGGGTCAGGAGAAAGACGCAGCAAAACGCAAAAAAGCTTTTGCAAAATACAAAATATCAATGAAGCTCATCGACAAATGCGCTCCAAAGGCTTCCGTCATGCATTGCCTTCCAGCTCACCGCGGTGAAGAAATCGACGAAGATGTAATCGAAAGTCAAAAATCGATTGTATTCAGAGAAGCAGAAAATAGAATGCACTTACAAAAAGCGCTGATATGCGCTCTTATGAATAAATAAGGAGATTTTTATGGAAGCGAAAAAAGTAGTCCTCGCCTATTCCGGCGGGCTTGACACTTCGGTTATAGTGAAATGGCTTCTTGAAAACTATAAATGTGAAGTTGTTTGCTTCGCAGCCGATGTCGGACAGGAAGAGGAACTTGACGGACTTGATGAAAAAGCAAAGAAAACCGGTGCAAGCAAATGCTATATTGAGGATCTTCAGGAAGAATTCGCACGTGATTATGTTTTCAAAGCTATCAAAGCAAATGCTATTTATGAAGACAGATATCTTCTCGGAACATCACTTGCACGTCCTGTTATTGCAAAGAAACAGGTTGAAATCGCGTTGAAAGAAGGCGCTGATGCAGTATGTCACGGCGCTACAGGAAAAGGAAACGACCAGGTTCGTTTTGAAATGACATTCAAGGCTCTCGCCCCGAATCTTAAGATTATTGCTCCATGGAGAGAATGGGATTTACATTCGAGATCACTTCTTTATGATTATGCCGATAAAAACGGAATTCCGGTACCAGGAAGCAAGAAAAAACCTTACAGCATGGACAGAAACCTCATGCATATTTCTTATGAGGGCGGAATTCTTGAAGACCCTTATAATGAAGCAGATGAAGAAATGTTCATATTGACTAAATCAGCTGAAAAAGCTCCGGACAAACCGGAATATATCGAAATAGATTTTGTAGAAGGTATTCCTGTTGCAATCAACGGTGAAAAACTATCTGCCGCAAATCTCATGAAAAAGCTCAATAAAATCGCTGGTAATCATGGCGTCGGACGTGTTGATATTGTAGAAAACAGACTTGTCGGAATTAAATCCCGCGGAGTGTATGAAACTCCTGCAGGAACAGTTCTTCTTGCCGCTCACCGGGATCTTGAATCAATATGTCTCGATAAAGACACTCAGCATCTGAAAGATTCTCTTGCAGCGGAATATGCACGATTAATCTATTACGGATTGTGGTTTGCGAGAAAAAGAGAAGCAATGGATGCTCTAATTGACGAAACACAGAGATTTGTTACCGGGACTGTCAAGGTTAAACTTTACAAAGGACATGCTATGGTTGTCGGAAGAAAATCTCAATATTCGCTTTATAGTGAAAATATTGCATCTTTCGAGAAAAGCGAGCTTTATGATCAGACAGACGCATCCGGTTTTCTTAATCTTTTTGGTCTTCAGACAAAAGTTGAAGCTCTTCTTAGAAAAAAATAATTTTAGATTGTTTGTAATAAAAAAAGCCGGTTCTACCGGCTTTTTTTATTACATTCTAAATCAGAATAAATTTAACTTTATGTGTCAGGTGAATACCATCATTGTACATATTTTCCTTTTAACTATTTTGTAATGTGTTAGTATTAACCAGCCTTTCTTAAAAAATCAAAAAATATTACTTAAAAAAAAACTCAGGATTTAAGTATTTATTATTATGCTTTAAAAATAAATTTATATTATGCATATTATTATTAGCATTTCCGACAATTTGACCTCTATTTACTTTATCACCCACTTTAAATTCATTTGAAAGTTTTATATTTTCATAAATTACAGTGACATCACCTTTTTCAAAATATATTGTCCCGCCTTTATTGAAATTGTATGTTATAATTTTTGAATCAAACGGTGCGACTATTATTCGATCATTTTCAATAGGTATACTAATACAATTAGAATAAACAAAAGTATCATTAAATATTGATTTTCTTAAACCGAAATGACCATAATCATTTTTATTATTTTCACTTAAAGAATTCTTTAAAAAAGGCCATGTTATTAAAGAATCATTATTATTCATTTTCATGTAAATGGAAGAGTAATATTCGGCTATATTTCTATTAGAAATATTTTCAGTACAACTAATAAAAAAAGTAAGCAAAAAGATTATCATTATGTAGCTTTTCATTGTCCCACCAAATCATTTTCTAATTGAAAATAATAAACAATATTTTTAACCTTTTATATTTAATATGTTTATTATCATTTAATCCCGTAAGCCTGTCGATGGTCAATTCTGTTCACAGCAAAGCTGGCATTCAATTCATCTCTGCTTCGCGGATGGAAGCAGAAAGGTGTCAGGTGAATACCATCATTGTAGATCAGGTGAATACCATTTTGGTACAATTTATTTATTGCTTCTTTTTATCTAACTCGAATATTTCTATTTTTTCTACTTTCAATTTTAAAAATTTTTCAATTTTCCAATTTGATTTATCAGGTATTTTAAATATTCTATAAAGTTCTCGCTCTTTAGTATTTATATAAATGTATATTTGTCTTTTATCATAAGTAAATAAACAACCATTGATTTTACCAGGAGGCTCATCCATAAAATTGTATGAAAGATATTTCTCATTTATACTCTTAAGAAATATTTCAACTTCTTTCCCATAATATTTTTGTAAATCATCATTACTAAGAGCATCAACATGTATTTCAATCAATTCTTCTTCATTTGATATTCTAATTGATTTATTTACCGATTTTTCTTTATTATAATTGTATATAAAAAGATTTGCGATGATAATCAATAGAAAAATAGCTATTGTAATACTTTTTTTATATTTCATCTTATCTCCTTGAGCTTTTTTAATCGTCAAGCTTTTTGGATATGATTCTTTTTCTATCTTATATACCTTCAATCCTGAATATGGAGACTTAATCACTATTAAAATATTACTACATGTTGTTGCAAATGCTTCGAATTTGTTTCTATTTCCCACCTCTAACGCAACTCTTTACAAACCTGCTTCAATAATTGATCTATTCTTCAATATCATTATCAATCATAATTTCTATATTAGGATCTTTAAAATCTACTCTTTTAACAACAGCTGGATCAGTTTTATCTAGTAATCTAAAGCCACCATAATATGTTCCACTTGATGTACGGAGAGAATATGAGTATTTCTTATTAGAATAATATTCAAGTGAACCATAAAATGAAGTAATTTCAATACTTTCAACTTGAACTTTATGATCATACTCACATGTTATAAATAAAGCATTTCCTTGTCCAACAGTAATATCAATTACTATTCGAGGCTTATTAAACTTAATGATGATGGTATCCGATCCTTTTTCCAATATTAAATCATTTTCCAATACTGGTCGCTGACTACAATAATTCAAACTAAATATAGATATCAACAGTATCAATATAACTCTATTTTTCATTTAGTTTTTTCTCCTATAAGTTTATTTATTGCCTCCGAATCAATGCCAGAATAAAAATAATATCCAATTTAATACATTTAAACGGTCTTACCGGCTTTTTTTATTCATATTTTGAAATAAATCATAAATTTCTTCAAAACCGAGCCTATTAGCATAATCAGCCGGGGTCATGCCTTGCGCATCCTTTAATGAGACGTCAGCATTGTATTCTAATAATTGAATTACAATAGCCTTATTATTTCGTATTACCGCAAAATGAAGTGGTGTTTTCTTATCTTTTTTTGAAGACAAATCAACCAAAGCCCCGGAACTAAGAAGTGTTTTTACAGAGTTTTCCGAAAATTCTTCAACAGCGCAGATCAGCGGTGTTTTCCCATTTATATCATAAGAATTGCAGTCAATACCACTTTCAATCATTGCGGAAAGATAAACATTATCCATGTTTCTTGCAGCTTTAACAAGGAGAGTCTCTCCATCTTCATATTCAACGTAAGGATCGGCCCCGTTCTTTAGTAGAATTCTAAATGCATCAATTTTTTTCAAATTGAAAGCCAATTGAAGAGGAGTAAACCCGTTTTTATCACGTCTTTCTTTAAGCTCACCCTTCAGAAGTAAATCAATAATTCTTTGATTATTACCGTCTGAAACCGCCTTATGAAGAAGATTCGCGTTAGATTCGGCATGATCATTATTAAATGAATTAAGATATTTAGTGTCGATATCAGCATAATAAACACTGGTGATTGCATTTTTATCTTCTGTTAAAAAAGTTTCAGATTCCATCACTTTTATTATTTCATTATTTTTTTTGATTTGTAATGGATATTTGACATTTTTGTCAGTCCATCCGATCCACATATATTCCGGAAGAAAACGGACATATCTGTAATAATTTGAAGGATCTACATTTTTATTATAATTTTCTGATGCATCATTATAACCGTCTACCATTATACCTTTTCCGATTTTATAGCCTGAAATTATCGGAATGCAGCCTACCGCCATCAGCTCACCGCTTTCAGCTAATGCACCTAAATAAATTATACCAACCCCGGCAGCTAATCCAGTCGTTATCACTAAAAGCCCGACAGAAACTGCTCCGAGAACTTGTATGGTACTTAATGTTCCCTGAGTAGTTACAGTCTTACCGTAATGCAGATCCTGAACAAATTCTTGTATGGAATTGTTTCTTTCAATATGACGTTTATACCATGCGGAAGAATCGGGACTGATAAATAATGGGATATTTTTCTGGTAAGTGTCGTAAATCATAAGTGAGCTGCGTTTAGTTCTGGAATTAAAACTTATACCTTTCATTCCGGAAATAATTTCTTCATTTGCTTTTTTATCCCATTCCGGCTCAACACCAGGTCCTCCGATAACAAAAAAAAGGTTTTTCGGTTGTTTTTCCATTTCTGAGAGCTTGTTAGCCCAAACGAGAGTTTTATTAAGCTTAAAAGCTGCTCGAAAATCAACTCTAGCTTCATCCCAGTTTCCGCAAAGAGTCCAAACATATGCGAGCATGATACGAATGAGAGGATCGTCAAATTTACCTTTATCGTTCAATTCTTTGGAAAACAAAGCTGCAGCTTTTCTTGCTTCAACTTCAGCTTCTTCATATTTTTTCTGACCCGAAAAACCCCATGATAAAAGAATATGCATCATTATAATTTCATGTTCTGATGCATAATATCCTTCCGGAGTATGCAGATAGAAAAAAGATTTTGCTTCACGGGAGATCTGGTATTTTATTTGATTATCGATATGTTTTCTATATTTAAAAAGTAGTGAAATATCATAATTGCCTGATAAAATATTAAGATAGGTTTTTTCCATCGCAACAATAAACGAATTTGATTCTCCTGAAGGAAAATGCTCCAAGGCAATTGCAGGATTACCTTCACACATACTTCGCATACTCAATGAATAATCATCTTTTGAAAGATATTTGCCGGTACATGCTGTTGTAAAAAAAAGAAGACCGGATAAAAATGCAGAAATAAATTTATTCATATTTTACTCCGATGGTATCAAAAGGACTTCGGTAATAAAGCATTTCCCAATGGTAATGTACGACGTAACAAAACAAAATGGTGTTCACATCCTGTGCGATATACATGTTCGCTTCGAATGCAACCTTAAGTCAATTTAACGCCTCAATCTCCGAGGCATTGCTTGCGTTCTCCCGCTGCGGACTTCGTCCGCCTCGCGGACTGTCGGAACGATCCCGACATACGAGACGCTTCAATATGCGACTGCTCGACTTTTTTTGTGCCATCCCTGGCACAAAGTCTCGTTGCCATCATCGTGATGGCTCAAAGTTCGCACGAAAGCGTCTCTTCAGTTTCCGCCTCCGTGCAAATTTGCTAATGATATCAATAAAATAATTCGTTATCTCCGCGAACTTCCTGTTCGCTCCGAATGCAACCTTAAATCAATTTAACGCCTCAATCTCCGAGGTATTGCTAGCGTTCTCCCGCTGCGGACTTCGTCCGCCTCGCGGGCAATGTTTCTACATCCTGTGCAAATTTGCTAATGATATCAATAAAATATTTCGTTATCTCCGCGAACTTCCTGTTCGCTCCGAATAGAACCTTAAATCAATTTAACGCCTCAATCTCCGAGGTATTGCTAGCGTTGTCCCGCTGCGGACTTCGTCCGCCTCGCGGGCAATGTTTCTACATCCTGTAGAAACTATTTATTCTTTCTATAAAACTCTATTAAACCGTTTGTAGAAGAGTCGTTTGAAAGTGCTGTTGAATCATTCTCTAGCTGAGGTATTATTTTCTGTGCGAGAACTTTTCCGAGCTGAACTCCCCACTGATCAAATGAGAAAATATTCCAGATAATACCCTGAACAAAAATTTTATGTTCATACATAGATACAAGTTTGCCAAGAACTTTAGGAGTAAGTTTTTTTGCCATTATGCTGTTTGTCGGTCTGTTACCTTCAAAAGTCTTATGCGGAATCAGTTCTTCTTTCTCGCCTTCTTTTCGAAGCTCTTCCGCCGTTTTGCCGAAAGCAAGAGCCTGAGGTTGTGCAAAAAAATTGCTCATAAATTTGATATGATGATCACCGATCTTATTCTGACTTTCCGCAAAACCTATAAAATCACAAGGAATAAGCTTTGTTCCCTGATGTATCAGCTGATAAAATGCATGCTGTCCGTTGGTTCCCGGTTCTCCCCATATTACAGGCCCTGTGCTGTAATCGACTCTCTTCCCGTCTCTGTCAGTATATTTACCATTTGACTCCATATCCCCCTGCTGAAAATACGCAGGAAAACGATGCATGTATTGATCGTATGGAAGAATTGCATGAGATTCTGATCCAAAAAAATTATTGTACCATATTCCGAGAAGAGCCATGATCACAGGAATGTTTTTATCAAAGGATGTGTTTCTGAAATGATTATCCATTTCATGATAGCCTTCAAGAAGTTCGTAGAAATTATCATAACCGATTGAAAGCATAACAGAAAGACCGATTGCAGATGTTAGCGAGTATCTTCCGCCGACCCAGTCCCAGAATTCAAACATATTGGCAGTATCGATCCCGAATTTTGATACTTCCTTAGCATTTGTTGAAAGTGCGACAAAATGCTTAGCTACAGATTTTTCATCCCCAAGTTTTTCAACGAGCCATTTTTTTGCACTTTCTGCGTTTGCCATTGTCTCCTGCGTCGTAAAAGTCTTTGAAGCGACAATGAAAAGAGATTCTTCAGCGTTGATCGCACGCAATGTCTCGGCTATATGAGTACCGTCAACATTTGAAACAAAGAACATCTTAAGGTCTCTTTTGGAATAAGGTTTGAGAGCTTCTGTTACCATAACAGGGCCCAAGTCTGAACCGCCTATACCTATATTAACTACATATTTAATCGGTTTTCCGGTGAATCCCTTCCACTCGCCATTTCTAACTTTCTCAGAGAAAGATTTCATTTTTTCTAAAACAGCAAAAATATCCTCGGTTACGTTAACTCCATCAACATTGACAGGAGTTTTCGAAGTGTTTCGCAAAGCTGTGTGAAGAACTGAACGGTTTTCTGTTTTATTGATTTTCTCACCGGTAAACATGTTTTCTATTTCTTTTTTCAATTCGGACGATTCTGCAAGAGAAATGAGAAGCTTGATTGTTTCTTCATTGATTCTATTTTTTGAATAATCTAATAGAATGTCTCCCTCATTAATCGAAAACTTGGAAAATCTTTTTGAATCCTTTGAGAACATATCTCTCATATGTTCATTTTTAATGGTTTCGTAATGTTCTTTAAGAGCCGCCCACTCTTTTTTTTCAGTCAATCTGCTCATTTTCTGCTCCAATATATTATTTCAAGAAAACAGGAAATTGTCTTGATAATTTTCCCGTCGAAATTAATCTTTTATCAAAGGGAAAAGCGTCAATCAATAAATTATGTCCGGTAAAGATTCCTCTGCCGCTAAAAATAGCGGATTTAAAATATTTGTTTCAATAGTTGCGGCCTGTGCATTATCATCTTGTGCAGCACCTATGTTTTTTCATACCCGTAATCCATATAAAACGGACTATCCGACAAATGTTACACTTATCTTCTGGTATGGAGATCCACGGTATGTAATGTACTTTAAACAGAAAACTGATTTTCTAAACGGCATCGAGATAGATCCGCTTTACACAGAATACCGCGAGCAGCAGACAAACCGTTTCGGGAAAGATGAAAAAAAAGCCTTTAATACTTTCAATTTTTACATGAGTATCGATTTTTAATGTTTTTATTCAGAGTACTAAGTACACCGTCTATCCTCTGATCATATGAATTAAGTTCTTTTGCTTTTTTTATGCACTCTTCAGCGAGTTCAAGCCGGCCTGAAGCAAGCGCGCTTTCTGCTGATTTAAGCCATCCGCCGTAATAATTTGGAACAAGATCAGTAACCTGAATGTAGCTTTTTAATGCGGATTCAAAATCACCTTCAAAGAAAAAAGCCTTGCCGTTTCGGAGATACGGCCATGGATTTAAGGGAGCAATCTTTGCGGCCTTTGCATAAAAAGTTCTAGCTTGAGGCATTTTATCACAATCAAGCTTATAGTCTCCATGTAAAATTTCAGTAACCCATGAATCTGCTCCTATATTTTTTCTGTGAGAATCAAAATCCTTATCCCGATACCATGCTTTTTCTCTTGCGATAGACGCGCAATTCAAAATATCATCAATCATGTCATTTGATTCATTATCATTGCGGAGATAAATTCCTCTTGTTTTTTTAAACCAGTCCGAGTCTGAAATAAGTCCTTTTTTTACCGCTTGATTATATAATGCAGTTCCCGGATAATATGCAACAGGAGATACAAGAACATCACCCGGTAGAATTTTTCCAATGAGTTCCTTTGTTTTACGGACATCGGCTTTTGTCTCGTCAAAAACTCCGCACATCAGATAAATCGAAAGATATACTCCGGCTCGGCGTACCATTTCGGATGCCGAAATTATTTTTTGCGGGGTTATTTTTTTATCATATAACGAAAGTATTTTCTCAGAACCGGATTCAACTCCGAACTGAATATGTTCCAATCCCGAAAGTTTCATCGCGGTAAGCATTTCAAAATCGATAGTATCGACCCTGCTCTGGCAGTTCCACATAATATATAATTTGTTTTTAATAAGTTTGTCGCAAAATTCCATTACACGGGGTTTTTTTAATGTAAAATTATCATCTCTTATTCCGAAATAAATAATTCCGTAACGGTTTTGCAGAAATTTTATTTCTGCAATAATGTCATCGACAGAAGAATAAGTGACTTTGCGTGTCCAGTATGCCGGTGACGAACAGTAAGTGCATGAGTTAGGGCAACCTCTTGATGTAATTATATATTTAAACTGCTCATTGGGATTGATTCCGATTGATATTCCTGAAAACTTTGACGAAATTTTTACTTCCGAAAGATCGTCAAGTCTTCGGCATTCGTATATTTTCCTTTCTTTTTTCCCTGCTTTTAAGTCTTCAATAAGATCAAGAAATACGTTTTCTCCTTCACCCTTAATTACAGAATCAACTGACGGAAAACGTTTAAGATATTCCTCCGCCAAAAATGAAGCATGTACTCCGCCGATTGTAAGATGAAATTTATTTCTTCCTTCGAAAAGTTTTATAAGTTTATTGGATTCGTTTTTATTATGGGTAAAAACTGAAATTCCGAGAATTTCTGGTTTAATTTTTAATATTTCAGCATGTGCTTTAGTACTGCCGACATGAGAATAATTAGCAAGCACGATCTCATGTCCTTTTGATTCAAGAAATGATGCGATTGAAAATAGACCTACCGGAAGCAGAGATATATAGTAATCATTTCGGTCTTCATGGTCGCATAAATATACAAGCATTATCTTCATTGTTCACCACTGACTCAAATATACACATTGCACTAAACTTTCAAGATAATTTTGTTTGACATCATACCGCCTGCCATTTTTAGTTCACATAATAAATATTAAAACAGGCATTTAATGAAAAATATAATCCTCGGACTTCTTGCCGGTACTATATTAGCCGCAATTCCAATGATCAGATTTGATGAACCAGAAATCATCCTTCCGGAATGGGAAGGCTCTTTCAATCCGTCGCTTAAAATTCAAGCCTCGCCATATATAAAAGACGGTAATGCCTCTTTTTCAGTAAAAACCCCTTCTGAAGTATTCTCTCTGAAGACAAGCGGAATATCATCATCGTCACCTGTGCCAGAAGGATATATAGCCTCGACAAGCGGAAACGGACAATATTTCGCATTATACCAGAAGATCGGCGAATCTGTTGATTTTTACGATATTACATCAGCAAGATTCTGGCAAAAAAAGTCCGAACAGTATCCATTAATTTCATATAATGGTAAAATTGTATTGCTTCTTGTTGCTGATCACAGTGAAGTCAAAATTCTCGACAAGAATGGAAATCAGCTTGAAAATAGGATTGCAGGCAGATTTTGTACAAATATTTCATTTTCAAAAGAAACAGATTATGCCGTGATTGGTTTTCTGGATGGATCATATTACTTGATTGATGAAAACGGTAAAACTATTCACTATGGAAAAACTGTCGATAATCTCCCAGTAAAAACAGCTTCAGTTAACATAAACGGATCTTTTATTGCAGTTCATTTCGGTAATGAAAAAAAAGATTATATAAAAGTAATAGATGTTAAACAATCTAAAGAATTTATTTCACAACTACCGAATGTAAGCGTTACAAAAACGGCTGTTGATATTAATAATGATGGAAATTCAGTAATTATCAGCGGGGATCAGATTCTCTTTTTCTCTAAAAAATGCAAAACTGTTGCCGCATATAAAATTCCTGAAATAAGAATTGGTCACTCCTCAGCTTTAATGACCGGAGATTTCGCAGTACTTTCATGCATGAACAACACAGGTTCTACTGTTTTCATGTTCAGTCTTGAAAACGGGCTGCTTTACAACAGAAATTTCCCTGACAAAGCAATAGAACTTAAAAATTCAGGAAACGTCATTCTTGCAAGAGGAACGTCGAATCTGTACTGTTTAAGTTATTCCCGATAGAATCACGAAGATTTTCGAGATGCAGTGCAAACTCAATTCGGCCGTGTTTGATGCATCCTTTTAGAAGAACTTCTATCTTTCGAAAGAGTTCTTCTTTAAGTTTATATTCTTTATCCGATGAAAGCTTTTCGTATGTACCGTCTAAAAATTTTATCAAAGAATAAATTCTATATCTGTCAATACCCCATTTGCATGAAGAAAGTTGATCATGCGCCCCGCCGTATTTAATAATCAATTTCTCATTTAACAGACCAAAGGGCTCTCTTGCAGATATTCTCAGCCATAGATCATAATCTTCACATACCGGCATTTTTTCATCAAATAAACCATATTGATCAAAAATATCATTTTTAACAACAACAGCGGAAGGAGAAACCAGGCATAGTTTTAATGAATTGTAAAAAATATCTCCGAAGATTTTTTGATGAATGTTTTTCGGATTTACTTTTTTTCCGCGCCGGATCCACTCTTCATCTGATTGAAATATTCTTATTCCAGGATTCTCAACTATAAATTTTTGCTGGAGAGATAATTTATTATTCTTCCACTCATCATCCGAATCCAGAAAAGCAATATATTCGCCGGTAGCCTTTCTTATGCCGGCATTACGGGCCGAACTTACTCCTCCATTTTCCTTTCGAATTATGATGATATCTGACCGAAAAATAACATTTTCTAAACCGTCAGTTGAACCGTCATCGACAATTATCAACTCATAGTCCTGAAAATCCTGCGATAAAACAGAATTCACCGCCCGTTCAATAAACTCTTTTCTGTTAAATACAGGAATTATTACCGAAAAAAACGGCTTATTCCTTAAGTAGAAATTTGAGCGGACGTTTTTTAAGCTCATCAGAAATCTCTTTTATAGTTTCACTTGTCTGTCTTAAAGTCCCCATGGTTTTCACGACATCTGCCTGGGAATCATCAAGAATATTGCTGAGAGTCGTGCTTGAAGCGGAAAGCTCTCCCAGAAATTTACGGATATCCTGTTTGCTGTCGCTTGAAATATCCTTAATAATATTTACCGTGTCAGTTACTGAAACAAGAAGTTTGTGGACATCTCCCAACAACGCTTCAATACTAACATATTCTATACCTTCGAGCACATCTCCGGCTTGAAGCGGATTACCTTTTTTAACTGGATTTCTTAGTTCAATAACAGCATCACCGATTACATTTTGGTTTTGAATAACCGCTACACAGTCTTCATTAAGGAATATCTGATCAGAAATTCTCAGAGTTGCCAGAAAATGAAGCTCCGGTTGATAAACCGGCTCAATAGAAACAACCCTTCCGATATCATAACCTTTTACTTTAACGGCAGTACCGTCTTTTATCATTTTGATATTATCAATTTTAAGATATACATCTATTGTATCTGAACTGAGTGAATATCCCAGCTTAAGAACGACAAACACGATCATCAATACAATGGGTATTATAAAAAAAAGACCGACTTTTATTTCAAATACACGTTTTGCCATTTCAGCCTCACACCATCATTGGTCCTTTCGGAGAGAAAGTCATATATTGAACCACATATTCATTTGTTGTCGACAAAAATTCTTCACGCGTTCCGTCAAAAACAACTTCACCACGGTAAAGCATTATAAAACGATTTGCAATATCAGAAAATACTGCAGGATTATATGCGACTATAATAACAGATTTAAGTGGTGAATCCGCCCATTTTTTCAGAGAACGCATAACAGACATTACATTAAGTACGCATTGTGCTTCAAGAGGATGTTCCGCAAGAAGAAGATCCGGATTAAGGGCTATTGCTCTAGCGAATGCGGTTTTAAGTCTTTCTGACTGATAGATGTCAACCGGACGCATATCTCTTGAAAGATCTATTTCCATTTCGTCAATAAGCTGATTAACTCTGAAATCTATTTCATCTGAAGTCATTTTGGAGTGATATCTGAGAGGAAGTGCTATATTTTCATATACGGTCATATTAGTAATAAGACCGTAACCACGTTGTAGATATACCATATCCTTTCTTATAATGTTGCGCTCGTAATAGGAAGCATTTTTAACATCATGTCCTTTAAAAAATACTTCACCTTCAAAGTCATCAATTGCGCATGATATGAAAGGACATATTTTATCTATTCCCGAATTTTCAAGCCCGAAAAAAATAATGTTTTCACCCTGTTTGAGGTCAAAACTTATGCCTCTGAGAGTCGAATGTATATCGAGCATATAAGACATGTTTCTAACCGATAAAAAACTGTTTTCCATATCCTTTACTATAAACCTATCATAAATAAAAAAGAAATGAGATCAAGGCATTTACAATAAAAACAGAAAGAAGAGTGCGAACTACCGCTCTTGAAACATAAATTGGAATTTGAAATGCAGTTGAAGGACGGAATCCGTAATAACAGCATATCAAAGGAATAAGAATACCGTACATAAGACTCTTTAGAAAAGTTATAAGAAGATCCTCAAAAGAAAAAGCATTAATTATTGTAGCTAGAAATTG
>Ga0116187_1000104_pt1 | contig 96574 bp, 100 predicted proteins | sample AD_JPNNA6_MetaG_FD_89755 | JGI IMG/M metagenome (GOLD analysis project Ga0116187, IMG submission 89755) | Active sludge microbial communities of municipal wastewater-treating anaerobic digesters from Japan - AD_JPNNA6_MetaG | ecosystem: Engineered > Bioreactor > Anaerobic > Digestate | place... | reverse complement strand
CCTGTGGCGGGAACTGGTGCAGGAGGCGGCTGCCCGGATGGAACAGGGGCTTGTCCATGCCCCCCGGTGCCTTGGCTTTGACAGCGACAGGGAATCGCTGAAGATGGCGCGCCATAACGCGAAGCGCGCCGGCGTCGAATCGGCGGTGCTGTTTGAAAAAAGGCTCCTCGGCTCTGCCGGTCCCCCGGAAGGTCTTCCGGCCGGTCTTATCCTGACAAATCCGCCCTACGGGAAGAGGATGGGCGATGCCGCTGAACTGGCGCCCCTCTACGAGGAATTGGGCGATACCCTTAAATCGAGGTTCACCGGATGGCGCGCGGCTGTGATCACGGCCGAACCGGAACTGGGCAAGCGGATGGGCCTGCGGGCGCGCAAGACCAATGTCTTCTTCAACGGCCCCCTGGAGTGCCGGCTCCTGCAGTTCCGCATCGAGGAGGAAAGTTTTGTCGACCGCCAGGCACTGGATTCGCGCAAAAGCCTGATCAAGATGGAACGGGCCATGGAGCGCGGCGCCGATGCCTTCGTCAACCGCATCCGCAAAAACCTGCGCACCGTCGGCAAGTGGGCGGCCCGGGAGGGGATATCCTGCTACCGCCTCTACGACGCGGACCTGCCGGAGTATGCAGTGGCCGTCGACCGCTACGACGGCTGGGTCCATGTGCAGGAATACGCGGCGCCGGCCTCCGTTGACGCGGCCAAGGCCGCGGCCAGGCTCAATGACATCATCGCGGTCCTTCCCGGGGCCCTCGGCGTCGGTGAGGACAGGATCGTCCTGAAGGTCAGGAGAAGGCAGAAGGGGCAGAGCCAGTATGAAAAACAGGGCGGGAAGGGGAAGTTCGTAGAGGTGACCGAGGGCCCCTGCCGGTTCCTGGTCAACCTCACCGATTATCTTGACACCGGCCTGTTTCTGGACCACCGCATAACCAGGGAGATGATCGGCTCCATGGCGGCGGGGAAGAGGTTCCTGAACCTTTTCTGCTATACCGGCGCGGCCACGGTCCATGCCGCCCTGGGCGGTGCCCAGTCCACGGTATCGGTAGACCTCTCGGCGACATACCTTGAATGGACAGGACGCAACCTCGAGCTGAACGGCATACGGGGCGTGAAGCACCGCCTGGAGCAGGCCGATTGCCGGGAATGGGTCAGGTCGTGCGGCGACCGGTTCGACCTGATCTTTCTCGATCCCCCGACCTTCTCCAACTCCAAGCGGATGCGCGGCACTTTCGATGTGCAGAGGGACCACGCGTCTCTCATCAACGACACGGCGCGGCTCCTCGCGCCCGGGGGCGATTTAATTTTCAGCACCAATCGGGCAAAGTTCAAAATGGACACCGGGTCTCTGAAGGGGCTCATTGCCGAGGATATAACGGGGAAAACGATTCCGAAGGATTTTGAACGCAATCCAAGGATCCATACCTGCTGGAAAATCCGGGGCCGGGATTATGGCCGGGTCTAAAAATCAGAAAGGGTCCTGAAATAAATTTCTTGATTTTTCAGAATCAGGCCCTCCAATTGTACGGTATATTGTTTTTTAAGGATGGAATAATGATAGCGAAAATCATTTCGCGCATAAGAGAGATAATAAGATATGCGGAGGATTATTCAACGTATATATTCCTCTTTCTGCTCGCGATCATTCCCGTGTCTGAAGCGGTGGTAAGGATATTTTTTAAAACGGGTATCCCCGATTCAAGCAATTACCTCCAGCACATGGTACTGTGGATTACCTTCGTCGGCGGCATGATCACATCACGGGAAAGAAAGCACCTTTCCCTGGCTGCGGGCGTAGAGCTTATGAAGGATTCGGTGAAAAACTGGTTCAAAACAGTGAGCTCGTTCCTTTCGGCGACGATCTGCATCGCCTTCGCTTGGAACGCCCTGTCCCTGGTGCTTATCGGCTTCGACCCGGCCAAGAAAATCGGCTTTTTCCCGATCCAGCTGGCGACGATCATAATGCCGATCGGTTACACCCTCATCGCAATCAGGTTTGTCACGACACTCCCGGGAAACAGGCTTCAGAAATCCATAGCGGGCATGGGCATCCTGGTCGGCACGTTCCTTTCGCTGTCGCAGATCGGCACCATCATCGGCGCCATCTCAGCCTCCATGCTGGAGTCATTCCAGCCTGTGATCGCCGCCACGGTCGGCATCATCCAGGCCCTGTCGATGCCCCTGATCATCATCCTGGTGGTCTTTGCATTTCTCGACACGCCGATTTTCATCGTCCTGGGCGGGATCGCCTATCTCTTCTTCATGCGGTCAGGCGGCTCGCTGGAAATCATACCGAGCGAAGCCTACACGATGCTGACCGATCAATCCATCCCGACCATTCCGCTCTTTGCCCTTGCCGGATTCATCCTGTCCGAAAGCAAGGCGGGGGAACGGCTGATCCGGCTGTTCCGCGCCTTTTTCAGCTGGATGCCCGGCGGCATGGCCATTGCCGTGGTCCTGGTCTGCGCTTTTTTCACCACCTTTACCGGGGCGTCGGGCGTGACTATCCTCGCCCTGGGAGGGATCCTTTCTTACCTTCTCATAAACAGCGGCAAGTATTCTGAAAATTTCACCTACGGGCTCTTAATAGTGTCGGGAAGTATCGGGCTTTTATTCCCGCCCAGTCTTCCCATTATTTTGTACGGAGTAGTAGCGCAGGTCAGCATTAAGAAGCTCTTTCTGGCCGGGATTATTCCCGGATTATTCATGGTTGTCTGCCTCTCGCTCATGGGCGTGTTTGTGGCGGTGCGGGGCAAGCTCGAACGGCATCCCTTCGACCTCAAGGAGGCGCTCTCCTCCATACGTGAAGGGATCTGGGAACTCATGCTTCCCATTATGATTATCGCGGTGTATTTCAGCGGGCTGGCAACCCATGTCGAAACAGCTGCCCTTACGGTCCTGTATTCCCTGCTCATCACCCTTGTCGTGCACCGGGACTACAAGCTCAAGGACCTGGGAAAAGTCGTCATCAACTGCGTTCCGATCATTGGAGGGATACTGATCATCCTTGCCCATGCCCGGGGCCTGTCCTATTACATTGTCGATGCCGAGATACCCATGCAGCTTACCGCCTGGTTCAGCAGCCACGTTCATGATAAATATTTTTTCCTGCTGATGCTCAACGTGGGTCTTTTGATCGTCGGCTTTTTCATGGATATCTACTCGGCGATCATGGTGGTTGTGCCGCTCATAATCCCCCTGGGGGCTCTCTTTGGAATAGATCCGGTCCACATGGGGATAATATTCCTGGCCAACCTGGAGCTGGGCTTCAGCCATCCCCCCATCGGCCTGAACCTCTTCATGGCGTCGTACCGTTTCAAGCAGCCCCTGACGAGGATCTACTGGCAGGTCCTTCCGTTTCTCTTTGTCCTTCTCTTCACGGTGCTGGTCATAACCTATGTGCCGCAGATGTCAACGATCATCACGGACCTGGTGGAATAAAAAAACAGGAGCGGGTTGAAACCCGCTCCTGTAAAAATCATCGTTATGGGGCCACGGCGGGGATCACACCCCGCCGTGATTTTATTTTTCTCTATACTCCCTGACGTATCCCTTCAGCCTTTCCAGCAATTCCTTCGAAAACGTTTTACCGACATACGCGTCCCATCCTTTGTGCGCCTCCTTTTCCCAGAGCTTGGTGCCGTCGGCGGGGACGGGGTGAATCTGGAGACCATGCTTCAGCATCGTGTCAATGGCGCTCTTTTCAAGGGTGTTGGTCTCGGCGAAAAGGCCGTCAACGATCTGCCTTGCCGATTTGACGAGCTTCGGCCGGATGTCGGCGGGGATCTCGTCCCAGGTCTTCTTGCTGATCACGATGCCGCCGATGAGGGGGGCGACCTGGATGCCGCACATGTGCTTGGCTATGCCGAACCACTGGAAGGACGCGGCCACCAGGGGGGGGGCATAGAAGGCCTCGACCATGCCGTTCTGCAGGGCAGTCATCAGGTCGTTGGTGGCGAGGGGTATCGCGTTGTATCCCATGACCCGCCAGGCCTGGAGGAGTTCCGCGTCGCCCTCGGCCACCGACAGCTTGAGCGGCTTCAGGTCCCGCGGGTATACCACGGGCTTTGTGGAAAAGAAATTGATCCATCCGGCCTTGGACCAGACCACGACGGAAAATCCCTTCTTGGCGATAAGCTTTTCAAAATAGGGGGTCGATTTCTTCATGATGTAATCGAGCTCCTTGTCGTTACGCACCAGGAAGGGGAGGCTCAGCGAAAAGACATCGGGCGAGATGTAGCTCATGCCCATGCCGGTGAAGATGGCCGCGTGGAGCTGGCCGATGCGCATTTTCCGGATCATGTCAGGCTCGTTGCCGACAATGCCGCCCGGATATATTTTCATATCTATCGTGCCGCCGGAGATGGCCTTCCATTCAGCGGCGATTTTTTTAAGGGCCTTGTCCCACGGGGACCCGCTCGGGGCGATGCTGCCGACCTTGATGGTCATTGAAAAGAGCGGCGCGGCCATCGCCGCCGCCACCATGACGGAAAGAATGGTTGTTCTCAGGTGCTTCATTTATTTATCTCCTTCGTTTGTGTCTGATAAGAATTTGTCGTCCGTATGGTCAAGGAGCCACCTGGCCTTGCGCTGGGCGATGATGTTGGCGAGGCGGTTCCCTGTTTTTTTCGAAACGTCGATGGCCATGGCCTTGTTGAGCAGATCGGTGAATTCCTTCACGTTCTGGTTGGCGACCGACACGGTCGAGGCCAGGGCCACGTAGGGCGAGGCGGCAAGTCCCCTGGATAGCTCCACCGCTTTTTTAAAATGATAACGCGCCCTTTCCTCGCTTCCGCCCATTGACCGGGGCAGGGAGCCGTAGTACAGGATGAAAAAGTCGTGGATGGCGCCGTCGTTGTAAGCTTCGTTCAGGCGCAGGGCGGTTTCCATCATGGCGGCGGCCTTTTTGACGCCCACGCCGATATTTACGTCAAAGGGGTCAGAGGCATACGCGGCCAACCAGCCGGCGGCAGTCCAGTAGAGGTAGGGCACGTCCTCGGCTTTCATGGCGTCGAGGCGGCCCCTGTATGCGTCATTCTCCAGGGAAGCGGTGAATCCCGGGTACAGGACCTCGAGGCCCTGGAGGACATAGTCCCGGCCCCGGAGGTAGAGCTTCCTGGCCCGGGACGTCATCTGGCTTTTCTTGTCGACTTCTGTGTCGGGGAGCATGTCCCCCGGGGTCTGCACGTAGGCGTTGGCGTACATGATGAAGCCGCTCCCCGTGGCAAGCCATAGTTTCGGGTTGTCCTTAACTCCGTCAAGAAGGCTTTCGAACAGCTTGAGGGCGAAGGGGAGGGCGTCCCCCACCAATTCGGGGTCATCCTCGCCGGTGAAAGTAGTGCCGGATGTCGTCGATGACATGGCATCGGCCACCATTCTCATTGCCGTTACGTTAACGGAACAGGAAAGGCATAGCGGCAATATGAAAAGGGCGATCATGCTGAGAACCACTGCACGGTGTTTCATGATAAGTTCTATCCTCTCTCCCGCTGACCTGCGTCCGGTATCGGCAGGAACAGCCATAAACGATTGCTGAATATGGTGCATAAATATTGTTCAGTTACCTATCAATATAATAAACTTTGTCAGAATATCAAAAAATGAGATAAAGTCAATAATAATTATCAGAAAGATGATGTTGGAATATGTCCATAAAACCTGTTTTGTCTATGGTTGCAGCCCGCCATGAAACCATCATGACGTATGACATTCTCAACCGCGGTCAAAATACAATTGACAAGGATGTTAACTATCCATTAACTGAATATTTTCAATATAAATGCAGGGTGATTCTATCGGCCTTGCTGTTTCAATGATTAATAAACCGCAATTTTTCTGTCCAAGTCATGGGGGGCTTGCCGGATGCTGGATACCGTTTTAAACCACCTGCTGTTTTATGGAGGGAGCCTTGCCCTCACCATGGCCATCATGCAGTTCGCGCAGATATTCCGGGACAGCAAGCACCTCTGGCTCTTTATATTTTTTACCAGCATATCCGCCATAGGGTTCCAGCAGTATTATTACGGGGTGTACGCAGTCCCGGACCATGAGATATCCCTCTGGCGGGGGCAGGCGGTCGCATTTTTGCTGGGCCCTTCCATATTCTTTTTCTACAAAAAGCTTTTTTACAACGATTTTGTGTTCACCTTAAGGCATATCTTTCACTTCGTGCCCCCGTTTATATCCTTCTGCATCGATATGTTCATGCTTAAGACGGAAACGGTAAAGACCGGGGCGCTTCTTGAAGCGCGTTCCATGATAATTGCCGGCAACTATTATTACCTGATATCCGCGGCCGTAATATTCATTATATATAACGTGTATATCCTTTTTAAAGAAGATTTCATATCTCTTATCAAAACTAAAAAGTTCAGCGTAAAGGTCAACCAGGTCGCCCTGGTCTATATTGTCATGGTCCTCATGATAGCAATCATGCTCCTGTTCGCCTTCATAACGCGGAATATAACCCTGGGGCGCATTGTCATGACCCTGATGATACTTCCGTTCCTCTTCATTTTGATAGTGGGGAATCTCATCCCGGAGCTTATATCGCTGATCACCAGCGTGGTGAAAAGGAACATCTACGAGCGGTCCCTGATCAAGGGCCTGGATGTGGAGGCCCTGAAGACCCGCCTCGACGATCTCATGATATACGACAAGGTCTACTGCGACGAGGACCTTAACCTGAAGCGTTTGGCGGAAATGCTTTCCATTTCGCCTCACCAGCTGTCGGAGTTTCTCAACAAGAACCTGAACATCAGCTTCAATTATTATATCAACCGCTACCGCGTTGACGAGGCGGTGAATCTCATGCAGACCCAGCCGGACAGGTCTATCAGCTCCATCTGCTATTCCGTCGGTTTCAACAGCAAGTCGGCCTTTTACGAGGCCTTCACCAGGTTCGTCGGCAAGTCACCCGCCAGATATCGAAAGACGGGAAAGTAACAGGCCGGCATTATCCTTTACTGGAAAACATCCCTCCGGAACTGCCGTGTGCTTGCAGGGAAAAATGAGTTGTGCTTTATCCGGCCCTGTGTCTTGATTTGATGACCTCGAGGCCCTGGGGCCACGATCACCGTATACCCTGCAGGAGCCCTATGACAGGAAAAAAGAAAATCCGGGTCCATTTCGCTTCCTCTCGGTTCCAGCAAGAGCGGCATGCCCCTCGGGGTCCAGTTCGGTTCAGCTTTCGGCCGGGAACGCGAGCTTCTTGAATTCGCCTTCGAAATAGAGGAAGCCAGCCCGTGGCCGCTTATGAAAGAATAATCATCGTGTCATCCTGATTATTGCAAGAAAGTTCCCTCTTTCCCTCCTTTTCTAAGAATGGTTCATAAAAATTCTGGATTTATAAATCTGGAAGGATTTAAATTTCTGGAATTATCCGTCCGGACGACTTTTTTTTACGAATGTATTATTGTCTTATCATGTTGGCTGTGGCGCGGTAATCAATTCTGGCACAACGTATTAAACCGGTATGAATCCGCGGTGATTCTTTATTATGAAATGTGTATAATATCACATGACACATGATATTATGAATCATTAAAGGTTGTTGGACAGGAGTCAAAAAGCGAAAGATCAGTGCCGGGGTCAGAGCAGGATTATTACCAATGCAGGACGGCCCCGAAATTGTCAGCATATACTATTATGGAGGAGTTACATGGAGATAATGAAAGAAAAGTTTGATGTCATAGTCGTCGGTTCCGGGCCGGGAGGAGCCAGTGTTGCCAAGGACCTTGCCGCAAAGGGGAAAAAGGTCCTGATCCTCGAAGGGAGCGGCGGGAACAAGATAAAGGGGACCTTTCTCTGGGCACTGCCCCACATGATGTTTCCTTTTAAAAGCCTGCTGCTTACGCCGGAGTTGCTCGGCATGGTGCGCGGTCTCACGACCGGCGGCAGCTCCGTGTTCTACTACGGCACGGCCTTCCCGGTGAACCATGACGCGTTCAAGAAATACGGCATTGACCTGACGGAAGCTGAACGGGTTGCGCGCAAGGAGCTGCCCATTGCGCCGCTAAAAGATGAAATGGTGACTCCGATGGCCCGGCGCATGATGGAAAGCGCCCGCGCCCTGGGTTATGACTGGAAGAAGCTCGACAAGTTCATGTACCAGGACCGCTGGCGTCCGGGATACCGCTTCGGTTATTACGGCGATCCCCACGAGGTAAAGTGGAGCGCCAAGATGTATGTTGACGAAGCTGTCAAGCAGGGCGCCGTGCTGCTGAACAAGGCTAAAGTCAAAAAGGTTCTTTTTGACGGGAAAAAGGCAAAGGGCGTTGAGATGAAATACAAGGGACGCACCACGCAGGTGATGGCGCAAACGGTTATCGTGGCCGCTGGCGGCATCGGATCGCCGGTGGTGCTGCGTAAATCAGGCATACGGAATGCCGGGTATAACTATTTCTTCGATCCTCTCATCACCGTGTGCGGCAAGGTAAAGGATGTGAGGAAACGTAAGGACGAGATCCCCATGACGGCAGGCTGTGTGCTGCGCAACGAAGGTATCGTCATGACAGACATGGCGGTGCCGTTCCTTCTCGACCAGGCCTTTACCGCGTCGGCCTTCCGGTTCTGGAGGATTTTTGAATCGAGGAAAACGCTCCGCATCATGATCAAGATACGGGACGATCTCTCCGGCCATCTCTCGGAACGCGGCGGTGTGCGGAAACGGCTCACCCCCGCTGACAGGGAAAAGCTCCGGAAGGGCTACGACATGGCGAAGAACATACTCCTGAACGCAGGAGCGAAGGGAATATACAAGACATGGAAGCTCGCGGCGCATCCGGGCGGGACAATCCGGATCGGTCATATGCTTGATTCCGATCTCAAGCTTAAGGGATATGAAAACCTGTACGTGTGCGACTGCTCGGTGATACCGGAGCCCTTCGGGCTGCCCCCGGTGCTGACCCTCGTGTGCCTTGGCAAGCGTCTTGCCAAACACCTTGCCGGAGAAAAACAGAGTGCCGCAAAGGCGAAGCAGTCGGTATATGCATGAAAAGGGCGGTTCGGGAAGCGCGCCTATAACAGTCCCCCTTCGGGGGATTGAGGGGGAGGAGGATGAAAACATGAACAGGAAAGATACCACGATCGCCCGGGATACCGGACCGCTGCGGGCGGCTGAGGGGAGCTTTATCGGAAGCTTTGCGAAGTCCTTCGCCCGGACGGAGGAAATGCGGGAGATCGTCCGCTCAGCCATTCCCGAAATGCTGGCTGTCTGGGCAGGGAAGAGCCGGATCAAGAGAGCCCTTGCGGGCGTTATCGGCAGGGCCCTCGCAAAGGGCTTCGCGCCGCGGAACGACGGCGCCGGGAGCCCGGTAATTGAAACCTGCGGCGATCCTGAATTCGTGCGCCAAACCTCGGCGCAGATGCCCGACGTAATCAATGCCGTTATAGCAGGTTTGGGGGCCTTCACCCGGGAACTTGCCGCCATGCCGGCCGGGGAGCGGCGTTATTACCTTAAAACAATCATTGAAGATACGGACCTGGGTGGAGTTGGTGAAATCATCACCAACCTGGCCCGAAGCGCTAATCAACGAAAGAACGAGCCGGGCTTTCTCATTGAAGCCCTCAGACCGAAGGTGCGGTCACTGCTTTCGGAAGTCGATTTCGGTGAGATAAAGGAAGCGGTGGACGCTTCAGCAGAGAGCATTCCCGCCCTGGCGGGCATGATAAACGAGGAGATGTGGCAGTATCCTGCGAAGATGGTATGCCTGCTTTCACTCCTTCCGGCCCTGGGGAACATGGCCATCCGCTCAGCGGTGAAAACGGTCGGGCCGATCAATGAGATGCCGCCGGACCTCCTTTCTGATGTGATTTTGTCGCTGGTCCGCGACGTAGACGGCAAAAGCATCGGGAGCCTCGTGAACCAGGTAAGCGAAATAGTGAGAAAGATACACACCGGCGGCGCCCTCATCGGCGACCGCGGGGGACATGCCGTTCCCGCGGCGGTGTCGCGCCTCGCGGCTGAGATCCTGAATGAGGTCGATGTCCTGCTTCTGCTTAAATCCCGGGGGATGCTCCGGGAACTGCGGGACCAGCTGAGGGTCTCCGTCATCGAAGTCCTGGAGGGGAACCCGGATATCGCGGCGGATTTCTTCCAGGGCCACTTCAGGTCCCTCGCTTCATGGGTGAGGGCCTGGAGCCAGAAGGCCGGCACCTTCGAGCGTATTTTTTCAGACGAGGACGTGGCCCGGGAATTCGCCCGGGGCATGGGCGAGCTCGATCCCCAGGAAATGGCCACCGCCGTGAGCGGCATCTGCAATATCTTCAACCAGGTGCGGCGGCTGTCGCCGGGCACGATCAGGAACTTTCTTTCGCAGTTTTTCAGCGCCCTTGACGAGCGGATGGTCGGCGACACGGCCCGCTGGCTCATTGACGATATCGTCCAGTCCATGAAGCCGGTGGCCCCGGAGATCATGCCGCCGGTCATGACCGGGCTGGCGGAGCTGATCGCCCCCGACGGCGTGATGTCCGACGACATGCGCGATGCCTGCAGGAAACTCAAAAACGCATTTAACCAGACGGAGGGAACGGAATGAACAGCGCATTCATGGAAGCGGCAATCTCGTTGAATAACGACTATGTCCGCGAGTGGAAAGAGGCGGGGAAAAAGGTGGTGGGATACACCTGTTCCTACGTTCCCGACGAGCTTCTCTATGCAGCGGGCATTCTCCCTTATCGCGTCCGCGGCTTCGGCGCGACGGAGGCGACCATCGGCGACACCTATTTCGGGCCTTTCATATGCAGCCTTCCCAAGGCCATGCTGCAGCTGGCCGGCGAGGGCAGGTTCGATTTTCTGGACGGCGCCATCATCACGCCGGGATGCGATTCGATGCGGCGCCTTGACGAGTGCTGGCGCAAGGCGGGGGAAGACATTTCCGGTATCCTGCCGAAATTTTTCTTCCATTTCGGGGTGCCCCACAAGTATGCGGATTACACGGTGAAATGGTTTATCGAGGAGATCCTCCGGCTCAAAGCCGACGTCGAAAGGCATTTCGGGGTTTCCGTTTCCGATGACAGGCTGCGGGAGGCGATCCGCCTTTTCAATAAAAGCCGGGACCTCCTTGAACGGTTTGACGGCTTCAGGACCGCCGGAAATCCGGCCATTGCCGGGACCGAGGCGCTGGCTGTCATACTGGCCGGCACCACGATGTCCCGCGACATCTACGTCAAATTGTTGGAAGAACTGCTCGAAACTCTGGAACAGAGCAGGGGAACGTTGAAGGACCGGACACGGCTGATGCTTGTGGGAAGCGCCAGCGATGACGTGAACCTGGTCCGGCTGATCGAAGGAGAACGGGCCGTCGTGGTGGCCGACAACCTCTGCTTCGGGTCACGGTTCCATGCCGACCGGGTCGATGAGACGGGCGATCCGATAGAGGCCCTTGCCAAGCGATACCTTGCCAAGAATGAATGTCCCCGAATGTACGGCGAATACGATGGACGGCTGAAAATGCTAATCGACAAGGCGGACAGGGCGAACGTTGACGGCGTGATTTTACAGAATATCCGCTTCTGCGACCTGCACGGGTCGGAGAACGGGCTCTTTGAACGCGACCTGGAGAAGGCGGGCATCCCCTGCCTCAAGATCGAGCGCGAGTACGGGCCGCTGGTTGAAACAGGTCGGCTGAAGATGCGCGTTGAGGCGTTTTTGGAGAGGATCGGACAGAGGAGGCAATCGGCATGAGACCGGAACTTAAGGAATACAAGTTTGATTCGATGCTCTTGAGCACGTTCACTGCCGCGGCCAAGCTCAGAAACGGCTCCGAAAAGGAGTACCGGACCATGCTGAAATATATACCGTATTTCAACGGCACTGTCACAGCGGTGCTGGATACGGGCGAGCCGGGCCAGCTTTTCATCGAATGCATTTCCAAGTATTTGGAGAATTACATAACCGCGCGGGAGAAGGGGTTCCACAACGCCATCACGACCTTCTGCTTTTCCCCGGGCATACTGTACGCCATGGACGTTTACCCGATATGCCTCGAGGTCCTCTCGGTGGCCCAGACCTTCGCCTACCGGAGGGGAACGGCGGAATTCCTCGATTTCTGCAACGAGGTGGGATACACGGAAACGTCATGCTCGTCCCAGCGGGGGACCCTGGGGGCCTTTCTGGCCGGGGTCGGCGCTGACGTCGACATGGTCCTCACCGATACTCCCGGCGTGTGCGACACCAACGCCAACGCCTTTGCCTTCGCCGCGGCGTATCTCAAGGTCCCCTTCTTTTCCCTCGATATGCCGCCGGTTCTGTCGGAGGCCAGGAGCGATGAATATCACAATTCCGACTTCAGGGCCCTCATAGCATTTATCGAAAAGCACACGGGAAGAAAACTAGACATCGACCGGCTCCGCACGGTGCTCAGGGAGATAGAGAGACAGGAAGAATTGGTGGCGGAGCTGGAGGACCTGGCCCGGATGGTACCCAACCCCCTCCCGGTCTCATTCAACCTGATGGTGTACGCGACGCGGTTCCTCTTCTCGGGCATGAAGGAGTGCACGGCCGTCCTGGAGTCCATGCTCCGGGTGGCTTCGGACAATGCCTCGCGGGGAGCTTCGGGCCTCTCCGGCGGCGTCGAGAAAATGCGCGCTTTTTTCTGCTATATAGACCATTACACCAACAGCCTGAGGCTCTGGGATTTCCTTGACAGGAACGGCATCTGCTATCAGGGGAACATCCTCAGCCGCTCATGGTCGAACATGGCGCCCCACGTGAAGGAATACCGCACCGAGGCGGCGGCGTATTCCTTCGACTACGGCGACCTCGATGCGATGATCAGGACCATGGCCCTGCACAACTCGCGCATGCCCATGATCAAGTCAATCCGCGGCCCCTATGACGCGCCGGACATGTGGCTGCAGGACACCCTGTCGCTGGCGAAGATGTACAGCGCCGACTGCATAATATACAACGGCACGCCGGGGTGCCGCAACACCTGGGGCATGGTGAAGCTCTTCGCCCGGGACACGGAAAAAGCGGGCTTCCCCACCTTTATCATGTATGGTGACGCCTTTGACGACCGTGTCGAATCGTGGGAGGCTTCGCAGGACCGCCTTGAGGAATTTTTACGGGTAAGGAGGCTGCTGGTATGATGGTTGCGGGATGCGACGTGGGTTCCCTCACGTCTAAAGCGGTGATCATGGGCGATGGAAAGATCGTAGCGTCGGTGATAATAAAATCGAAGGCAAGGCCGGGGGATTCGGCTGACGCGGCCATGGGCCAGGCGCTTTCGAAAGCGGGGCTTTCAATGAACGACATCGCCTGCTGCGTCGGGACCGGGTACGGCCGCGACAGGATATCCTTCGTCAAGGAAGCGGTGACGGAGATCGCGTGCCACGCCAAAGGGGCCCAGTGGCTGGTGCCGTCGGCGCGGACCGTCATCGACATCGGCGGCCAGGACTGTAAGGCGATGCGCCTTGACGCCCGGGGGAACATGGTCAAATTCACCGCCAACGACAAGTGCGCCTCCGGCACCGGGCGCTTTCTCGAGGTGATGGCCCGGGTGCTCCACGTTGAGCTGGACGACCTCGGCACCCTGTCGGCATCGTCGAGGAGCGCCATTACCCTGGCATCGGCCTGTACGGTATGGGCCCAGGCGGACGTGATCCAGCACCTGAACAGCGGGGTGCCCGTGGCCGACATCGCGGCCGGCATCAACAGCGCCATGGCAAGCCGCATGTCCGTCATCGTGAACAATATAGGCTTCGAGCGCGATGTGGTCATGACCGGCGGCGTGGCCAAGAACGCCGGCGTGGTGGCGGCCCTGGAGAAGCTGCTGGGGCTGCGGATCAAGCGCGTGACCAGGGCTGACCCGCAGCTTGCCGGGGCCATCGGCGCCGCGCTTATCGCCGGGGAAAGGGCGCAAGGAGGAAAATCATGATCGTTGCCGGATGCGATGTGGGATCCCTGACTGCCAAGGCGGTCATCATGGACGAAAACGGCCTGGTGGCGTCGGCCGTGGCCCTGGCGAAGAGGTCGCCGGAGGAATCGGCCCGGGCCGTGATTGACCGGGCGCTGAAAGACGCCGGCCTTGCCATGACTGATGTTGCCTGGTGCGTCGGTACGGGCTACGGGAGGAAAAATATATCCTTTGTTAACAGCGTCGAGTCGGAAATCGCCTGCCATGCCCGGGGCGCCGTATGGCAGGCGCCGTCGGCCAGGACCGTTATCGATATCGGCGGGCAGGACTGCAAGGCCATCAAGATCGACGCCGCGGGAGGGGTCGCTCGGTTCCTCTACAATGACAAATGCGCTTCGGGCACCGGCAGGTTCCTGGAGATAATAGCCGATGCCCTGGAGATCGGCCTGGAGGACCTGGGCGGCATCTCGATGAAGTCGACGAAGAAAATAACCCTCTCCAACCAGTGCGTTGTCTTCGCCGAGACCGAGATCATATCCCTGGTGAACGACGGGGCCGAAATCCCCGACATCATCCGCGCCCTACATAACGCGGTTGCCAACAGGGCCGCGGCCCTCGCGAAAAGCATCACCGTCGAAAAGGATGCCGTCATGACCGGCGGGGTCGCCCGGAACGCCGGGATGTTCGAGGCGCTGAAAAATGCCCTGGGGTGCGAACTTTTACGCGTTGAAAATCCGCAGATAAACGGGGCCATCGGGGCCGCCCTCATGGCTCTCGATGCGGCCCGTGGCGCCGGCGGCGGGCCGGTGCCGCGTAAAGAGAGAGCACTGGTCGACTGATGCCCGATGAAGCTATTTGAAGAAATAATACATGAACTCAGGTCCTGGATGGAAGGGATGAGGACGTCGCCCCATGGATTCGTGGAGTCCGCGGCCGATCACCGCCCATGGCCTGCGGGCGAGAAGGGCAACATCGTGCTGCAGTGCGATACCGCCGTCGAGCTCGGCAATCCGCGGGACGAATCGGCGTCCTTCCTTGTCTGGACCGGGGACGCTGACCTGGTGCGGGACGGCATGATCACCCGCATCGGCCCCGACGCGGCAGGCAGTGACGGCGCGAGGCTCCCCCTGGGGAAGGCGGTCATCCTCCATGTTGAAGGCTTCACCGAGGAAAACTGCTACGAGCGTCACCGCGAGATCGAGCTGGCGCGGTATGACGTGAACCTGAAGGGCTACATGATGCGGGCCGTTTCCCAGTACATGCGGGAATGGAGCAGGATCAGCAGGCAGGCAATCGCCGATGGGTTTTCCCTTGACGTGCTCGCCTCGGCCCTCATGGACAGGCACCGCAGGCTGGACTACGTGCGGGGCGCGGAAATTCTCATCGTGACGTCGTCGCCGGATGACGTCCGCTCCCTCCAGCATGTCGGGGAGCGGGCCGTGCGTCTCATAGGCGCCATGAACAAGATGGCCCGTGAGCTGTCCTTCGACTGCGGCACCTGCGATTTTACCGACGTGTGCGGGGAAGTGTCGGAGCTCAGGTCAATGCGCGATACGCTGCGCGGAAAGGAGAAAGCTCTTTATGAAAGAAACTGAAGCGATGAACACCGCTATCATAGCAGTATGCGGCAAGGGCGGCGTGGGCAAGACCTCCGTCAGCGCCGTCACGGCCGCCATGCTTGCCGAAGACCCTGCGAAGAAGGTCCTGGCCATTGACGCCGATCCGGCCGTGGGCCTTGCACTCGCCCTCGGCTTCCGGGCCCGGAGGACCGTTGACGACATACGGAACGACCTGATCGACAGGGTGAAGGAGGGTGTCCGCGGGGACATGGGGCAGATGGCGAAGGCCCTCGACTACGAGGTCCTTGCCGCCCTCGAGGAAAAGAACAACCTGGCCTTCCTCGCCATCGGCAGGCCCGAGCAGGAAGGATGCTACTGCCAGGTTAATGATTTTCTGAAAGACGTCATAGAAACGATATCAACCAATTTCGATTACGTGGTGATCGACGGGGAGGCGGGCATCGAGCAGGTAAACCGCCGCGTTATGGAGCGCGTGAGCCATCTCCTTCTCGTTTCGGACCAGTCTGCCAAGGGCCTAGCCGTTGCCTCCAGCATATTGGACGTGGCCAGCAGGGCGGTCGGGTTCGAGCGGTGCGGCCTTGTCGTCAACCGTGTCCGCGCCGGCGAGGAAAGCGGCACGGGCGCCCCGGCGGGACTGCCCCTCCTGGGCATCCTCCCGGAGGACGATACCATCCGCAGATTTGATATCGAAGGAAAAAGCTTCCTGGACCTACCGGAATGCCCCGTCCGGGCCGGGATGCGGCGGTGCCTGTCCGCCTTCGGGCTGTACCCTGCCGCAAAAAAAAGACAGATTGAAGGAGTGGGGGCATGAACCAGTACGCCGGTATTTCGCTTTTTGATGATCTTCTGGCCGAGCCGCTGAACCGCCTGGCGGAACAGGCAATGGGCGAGGGACGGGTCCCCGTGGGATATACCTGCAGCTACGTCCCGGAAACGCTCCTCTCCGCGGGAAAGCTCTTCCCCGTGCGGCTCCGGGCGCCAGGTATTGCCGGCACCGAGATGGCCGACACCTACATGTCCAATGTAATTTGCTCATACACGAAAAGTCTCCTGGAATTCGCCATCGGCGGGGCCTATGACCGCTTGGGCGGGGTCGTGTTCACGGCCAACTGCGACCACATGCGCCGCCTGATGGATAACCTTGAATATTTGCGGAAGCCGGCCTTCAGCCATACCCTGGACGTGCCCCACAAGCGGGGCGGGCCGGCCCTGGACTGGTTCACGGAAGAGCTGAAAATGCTGGCCGATAAGATGTCGGCCCATTTCGGAGTCAGCGCCGCCGGCGACGACCTGGCCGCCGCCATACGAAGCCGCAACGCCTTCGCAGAGGCGCTCCGCGCCATCGGAGATCTTCGGAAACTGGACCCGCCACTTATCACCGGCGGCGAGTTTCACCGGGTCATGATAGCGTCCCTGGTGTCGCCGAAGGACCTTCTCATGCCCCTTGTCGAGGATTTCCGCCGCAGGGCGGTGGAGCGCGGCGGCGTGGGGCCCTACCGGGCGCGGATCATGGTCGCCGGCGGGGAGCTGGATGACCTTTCCTTTATCGACGTCATCGAGTCCCAGGGCGGCCTTGTCGTGGCGGACCGTTTCTGCACCGGTTCCCTTCCGGGGCTCGAACCGGTGCCGGAAAGCGGCGACCCGCTCAGGGCGATCGCGCAGCACACCCTTTACAAGGTGCTCTGCCCGCGAATGATGGAGGAGTTCGATGAGCGCGAGGAGGCGATACGGCAGACGGCCCTTGAATACCGCGCCGACGGCGTCATTATCCAGGCGATAAAATTCTGCGATACCTGGGGCGTCGAGGGAAGCACGCTCACGGCGGCGCTCCGCTCCGCCGGCATCCCGGTGCTTCGGCTGGAACGGGAGTACCGCCATGGCGGCGAGGGCCAGCTCAGGACGCGGGTCCAGGCGTTTATTGAGAGCATGGGGAAATAAGGGGGGAACGTCATGAACAACAGGCCTACCGTTATCGACTACCTGATACATGCAAAATATTTTGTTCAAATACTGCTCAGTTTCACGATGCTGGCCCTGCGGCGCGGACCGGTTTCGCTGCTCCGCGACATGAGACGGTATCCATGGCTGTTCACCCTGCTGCGGGCTCCCTTGCTGATGGGGCGCCTTGCCGCGGGTCGGGCCGGCCTCTACCGTGAAGCCAATGAGCTGCTCATCTCATTTATAGTGAGAAGAATGGTCGGCCTACTTGTCCGCGCGCTCGAACGGGGCGATACATTCATACTCCACCAGGAAATGGTGCCGCCGGAGATATCAACCGCCATGGGTCTTTCCGTGTGGCCGGCCGAGCTCCTCTCGATATTGCTTCCACTCCTGGACAGCCATGCCGCGGAAGAATACATAGACTGCAGTGAGAATGAGGGTATTCCGCCCGACATATGCAGCCATGTCAAAATGACCCTTGGCATCGTGCTGAGCGGTCAAATGCCGCCATCATCGGTCATCGTGAGCTCAAACCTGCCCTGTGACGGCAATATGACCGGGTACGAGATCACCCGGCGCTGGAACAACGCGTCGATATACCGGCTTGATATCCCCTTTAATTTCTACGACGACCGGGCGGCGGAATACTTCGCCGGGGAGCTCAGGAGAATGATCGCCTGGCTCGAAGAGAACACGCCGGGCAGGATGGACTGGGAGCGCCTGAAACAGATCTGCGAGGAGCGGAACCGCATGGCGGAAATCGAGATAGAGCTATGGGAAATGATAAGCGCGAGGCCCGCTCCCATGGCGGCCGAGCCGGTGTACCTGGGGCACCTCTGGTCGTTCAATGCCGACCCGGGCAGACCTGAGGCAACGCGCTTTTTTCGGCGTATAGCCGATATGACGCGGCGCAACCTGGAGGCGGGAGTTCGTGCGGTGCCCAATGAGCGGTTCCGCGCCGTGCTCTGGAACCCGCCCCTCCTTCATTTCTCCGAACTGTTCAGGTGGGCCGAGGAGGCATACGGCATCACCCTGGTCATTGACAGCATGACCTACAACTCTCAGCCCCTGATAGACACTGCCACGCCGGACACGATGCTCCGCGACCTGGGCAAGATTATCATGCAGGGGCCGATGGCGCGGCACACCAGGGGGCCTGCGGAGAACTACATCGACGACATTTTCAGGATATATCACCGCTTCGACCTGGACATGGTATGGGTGGCGGGACATATCGGCTGCAAGAACACCATGGCTCTCAACCAGATGCTCCGGGAGGCATGCAGGGAAAAAGGGGTGCCCCTTCTTATCATCGAGTACGATCTCTCGGACCAGCGCATCTGTTCCCACGAAGGCATAATACGCCAGATCGACCATTTCATGCAGAACGTTATGAAGGTGGGCAGGAACGGGAAAGAACATGCGACGCGCGAGGCTGTTGCCAGTAACGTAACGGCAGATGCTTGCGCAAGCCATTTAGAGGAGTGACGCGAGGAGAAATCTTGAAGCACCGCGTGATTCGATAAAGATTTCTCTCTTCGTACGAAAAGACAGATCCATAGTATTGATGAGGAGACAGACATGGAAAGAAAATTGTACGGCGGATGCGACATCGGCTCGACAACCGGCAAGGCGGTCATCTTGGATGAGCGGGGGGCTGTCGCGGCCACGGTCATCATGCCATCGGAGATCGATCCCGAGGAAACATCGCGTCTTGTAATGGAACGGGCATGCTCCATGGTCGATGGACTGGGGGGGAGCGGCGACCTTGCCTATCTTGTGGGGACCGGCTACGGCAGAAACGAGGTGCCCTTCGCCAACGAGAACATATCGGAAATCAGCTGCCATGCCATGGGCGTTTTTTCCTGCGACCAGGACATTAAAACGATCGTGGACATCGGCGGTCAGGACCTGAAGGGGATATCCGTCGCCGGTGACGGGACCGTGCTGGAATTCGCCATGAACGACAAGTGCGCCGCGGGGACGGGACGGTTTTTCGAGGCCATGAGCAGGGTTTTCCGCATGGACCTTGACGAATTTTCCCATCTGTCATTGAAGGCCAGGAAGGTGATCCCCGTGACCGCCCAGTGCAGCGTCTTCGCCGAGAGCGAAGTCATAAGCCTCCTGGCGAAGAAACAGCCGCCGTCGGACGTCGCCGCCGGTATACAGGCCGCGGTGGCCAAGCGGTGTTTCACGCTCCTGAAGCGCATCGGCATCAGGGAAAAACTGACCGTGACCGGCGGATGCGCCAAGAACGCCGGCCTCATGAAGGCCCTCGGCGAGCTCCTCAGGATAGAGATCGCGCCCCTCGCGATCGATCCGCAGCTCATGGGGGCCCTTGGCGCGGCAGTGCTTGCCTGCCGCAGGGGAGGAAATATGAATGCCGTCAGGCTGCGCGTGGGGGATGCGACAGCGGCCATGCCCTGATGAACGGGATGTAGGGGCCTGCCACCTGTCGGAACAAAGAGGCTGTTCCGTCTGAATGGCATACATTGTTTTGAAATTGGGGACGGTTTCAATCCGATGCCCCGGGAGGCCGGTCTTGACGGGTGCCCCCTTTGTTATCCGGCATTGTTCTGCAGCGGAAGCTTTATGAAAAACGATGTTCCCTGCATGTGTCTGGATTCAAACCATATACTGCCCTTGTGGTTCTCTTCTATGATCCGGTGCACGACATAGAGGCCTATCCCCGGCTCCGAGTGCGACTTGAAGGAGGACTTGGTGGTGTAATACGGGGCAAAGATCTTTCGGGCGTCTTCGCTGGCTATGCCGATGCCGTTGTCGGTGATCTCTATCAGGGACCCGTCCGGCTGCTGCGTGAACCTGATAAGGATGAACGGCTCGTAGCTTTTTCTTTCCTCGGCGTTCTTGAAGGTGTTCCTTTTTTCCTCGATGGCCTCGTAGCTGTTGTCGATGAGATTGTACAGCGATTCCATGAGTTGGGTCATGATGCCGTAGATCATCGCGTCGGGGTCGATCTCGGTCTTGATGGGCAGTTCATCGATGCCGTGCTTGATCTTGGCCAGGTCAATGGCGCCCTCGGCGACGTCCTTAAAGGGGAGTTCCGAGAAGGTGTTCCGCCTGTCGTCCGCGAGGGTGTAGTTCAGTATTCCCTGGATGACGGCATTGGTCCGTATCACGTTTTCGACAATTGACTCGCTGATGTCGTTGAGAGAATCGAAGGCCTCCCGTATGGCCGTGTTTTGATTGACCAGGTCCGCATGCGCCTTCAGAAAATCAGCGATCTCGTGCTGTATCTGCCGGGACCCGAGTGAAAAATGGTTGAGACGGTTTCGTATCTGGTGCGCGACGCCTTCGGCCATGCCGCCGATGAAGGCCAGCTTCTCGGCCTGGAAGAGGCGTTCCTGCGTCTTTTTGCGCTCATCCAGGTAGAGGCAGTTTTCTATGGCCATGGCGGTCTGGTGGGACAGCAGCTCGAAGGTCTGCAGGTCGTCCATGGTGTAAAAGGTCTTGCTCTCCTTTTCCCCCAGCAGAAGGAACCCCAGGAGCCTGTTGTCGAAAAACGACGGGACGATCATTTTGATCTTGCGGTCCGTGTCGCTGTGGAACAGGTGCGACATTTCCTCCAGGACCAGGGGGCGTTTGTGCTCCTTGAGGAGGTCAATGGTCGGGTTGTCGTAGGGTATGCAGAAGCCTTCCGGAAGGACACTGAAGGAATTCGCCACCTTCAGCGTGAAGCATTCATTCTCCTTGTCATCGAGAAAAATCGCCGCGTAATCGACCTTGATGATCGTCTTCATCCCGTAAATGATGAGCTTGAGGAGCCGGTCAAGGCTGTGCTCGCGGAGCATGAAGACGACGGATTCGTTCAGTATTCTCTGGTACTCCCTCTGCTTCGCCAGCAGGACGCCTTCCGCCTTTCCCATGAGGTATCGGTACAGGATGGGCCCGATGGTGGCGAGAACGAACAGCGCCAGGAAGGACAGGAAGCCGAAATCGGTCCGGACGCCTATCAGGAACGGACCTCCGAGCACCAGAGTATAGATCCCGACGAAGATGCCGGTCCGGGTGAGGACAACCTTGATGTCCATGAGGCGGAAGCGTATGATCGCGAACCCCATGAGCCCGATATAGCCTGTTATGAGAATGTTCGCGTAGGGCGCAAAATCGATGCCGTACCACATCGGCCAATTGGACGCGCCTCCTATGAATCCGATAAGGCCGGAGACAATGGTGTACTTTACCTGCTCCCGGAGCCTGCCGGTCACGGTTTTCAGGCTCAGGAGCAGAAGGATGAATCCGTACAGGAGCTGCCATATCCAGAAAGCGAGATACACGCTGAAGATGATGGTCGGAACGGGCCAGTACCCGTGACCGTGCCTGGGCTCGAGTCCGGTGTACAGCAGCGACATCAGGTTAAGGGCCAGAAAAACTGCGTTTGCCAGGTAATAGCCGATGAGTTCGAATTTCTTCCGGGGCAGTTTGCCCAGGATGGCAAAAACGTAATGAAGAAACGTGACATTGATGAGTATGATGCCGCAGAAGAGAACCTTGAACCAGGCCAGGGCGGTATCGGGGTGGCCGCTTACCTGCCACAGCAGGTACCCGACGCTGTAAACCGCGATGCTGGCGTTGATGTTGAAGAAGTGCCGGTTGAGGGAGGCCCGGGGATTCTTGATGAGTACGAAAATCCCGATGAATGCTGAACTTATGAAATTAAGCAGTCCCGTTACGGCAAGAAAATTCATTCTATTCTTTTTCTATCATGATGAAGAAAATAATGTTCGTAGTTGTTTCACGCACTATTGACAGCTTGAAATTATCAATGCCGCTGGACTTCACGATGTCGATCACCTCGGCCTCGTTGCGGAGGTGGAATGTCCAGTCGCACCACCAGTCCGGCGCCAGGGGGCTGTAATTCTTCGAGTCCTTGTGGGCTATGATCAGCTTGCCGCCGTGATTCAGCAGGCTGTAGAAAAAGGCGATGAGGCTTTTAAGGGGTTGGTCCGGTATATAGTCCGCCAGCCCGATAGTATACACGATATCCTTTCCGGCTAGTATTGTTCTATACGGGTCGGGGTTTTTTACGTAATCGTACACGCTGTGCTTCAGGAACGAGATTTCCACGTTGGAAGGGACGTTTTTCAGTACGTTCCGGGAGAAATCCAGCGCTTCCTGGTCATGGTCAACGAGGGTGATCTTTATTTTTTTGGATGAATCAAAAGTGGCTATGTCGAACATTTCCTGCAGTTCCCGGGATGAGCCACAGGCGATATTGAGGACCTCCACGCCCGGGGATGTAATGGAATGCAGGTAGTCGGTCAGTATCTCCCTCATTTTTGACTTTCTGCTTCGAACGGCCCGGGCATAGTCGTCCCTGAGGAAACGTTTGTCGGCGCAGTATCCGAATCCCCTGGAGATGATTTTTTCGTTGTAAACCATTTCGATGATCCCGTAATCGCCCGCGTATCCGCTCGGCTTGGTGAAGGCGTGTTTTACGATTTCGGATTTTATACCGACCGGTATCCCGCACTCGCGGAAGAGCTTCTTTATCTTTTTTATCAGTTCGGGATTGTCGATCGATTCCTCCAATTTCTTGCCTTCTTCGAGGATGGCATCGGTTTCTTCTATTACAATATCGCTGGCGGGATCTTCGCCGATGAGCCCCTGGTCTATGGCCCTGTCGATACCGAAGAGCTGGCCGAAATAAGCCGAGGCCTTTTCCCAGAATTCCGAAATCAGTCGCTTCTCTTTCTCGTTGGTTACGCTGTCAAGAAGGGGCTTGATTTTTTCTTTGATGGTGGCCTGTGTCGCCTGGTCGAAATATTTTTCTTGAACTTTCATATTTTACCTGTGTGATCGATGTTTAATTAATGGCAATCGGTATATAACGAATTGCAAGGTGTAATAATCAAAGGCATGCGGCCGGACTGCAGGCGCGGCTTTGAAGATTAATCAAATCTTATTTTCTGCATGCTTTTTTGAATTTTTTTGCATTAATAATAGAAATAGCCTCTGAAATCAAGTATTAATTGAATTATTTTAGTGTTTTAGTATATAAAATTAAGCGAGGCCATGGTATAGTCCTTGCTTAGTCGCACTGCTCGAGGATTCATATTATGAAAGGCGATTTGATAAGATTAATTCATGTCCAGCGAGTTATTGGCACTGGAGAGAGCCGGCTTGAGATCAGGTAATGGTGGGGATGTCAGGAATTTTCAATTCTCTTGTGCCCTTTATGAAGCTCGATACAGATAAATGCCGTCAGGGGCATGCTCAGGAACATGCCGATACAGCCGACCGCTGATTTCACCAGCTCCGAGAGCACCGGATTGTAATTGAAAACCATCATGAGCGGAGTCTGCGGGTCAAAACGCATGGCGATGAGAAGGACCAGGGGCAGTGCGCTCCCGACGTAAGCGAACATGAGGGTGTTTACCGTTGCACCCAGCATGTCGGAGCTGACGGTCATGACTGATTTAAACGCCTCCTTGACCGAGATCTCCGGGTGTACACGGAAAATCTCTTCCGTTGCCGACGCGATGGAGATGCACACGTCCATGATGGCGCCCAGGGCCGCGATAACGATGCCGGCAAGGGCAAGGCCGCGCAGATTGACATCGATTGTTGAAGCGTAAAAAACCGTCATCATCTCCCCGGTAACGATGCCCGACAGGTGCATGACCCATCCCGAGAAGAGGGCGAGCAGCGTAGCCAGAAGCACCCCGGAGGTGGCCCCCAGTATGGCCGCCAGGGTCTTTGTCTTGAAACCGAGTATGATGGGAATGGTTACTACGATCGCGAAAAGGGAAGTGCCCACCGCAAGGGGAAGGGGGGAATGCCCTTTCAGGGTCATGGGTATCAGGACATAGAATATCAGGATGATTGTCGCGATCAGGGAAAGCATGGACAGGGCGCCCCGCAATCTGCCGACGAGGAGTATCGATACCACGAGAATTACGGCGAGTAGTATGATGCCGACAGTATTATCGACATCGTATATGGAGATGTGCTCCACTTCGTCAGCTTCGGGCATTTTTGATATTCCGATATAGACGGTGTCTCCCTCATGGTAGAACATGTCCCGGGGCATGTCGTCCTCGCCGCGATAAACGGAAACATGGGTCTGTCCCTTTTTCTCGCCGTCCAGGATCCGCAGGTGCACGCGCACCTCGACGAAGGACGCGCCGGCGCCCTCGCCGCGGGTCCGTTCAATTTTTTCAACTTTAGCACGGGCGAATTCACGGGAGTCTATGTACGTTTTTCGATCCTTTGCAAGAAGGATGGATCCTGGTATAACATTTATCAGCAAAGCTGATATAAAAAGCATTAAGATTCTACCACGAATAGGATGTATACAAACCATAATATACCACTTTATATGTTAAATAGTTTTTAAAGGAAAGAAATACAAATATGTGTCAGGAAAACCTTATCGAAAAGGGCTCCTGACACATAAAAAATCAATCGTCGAAAGCCATGCTCGTTTTCCAAACCTCCCAGACTTTGCCCACCAGGTCCGGGCCCGGCTTCAGGGTCATTTTTCCCGGTTTCCATCCCGACGGTGTGGCTTCGGTGCCTTTGCTGTTACGGACTAGTTGAAAGGCTTGAACCTGCCTGAGGGATTCAGCCACGTTGCGCCCAACTGGGGGCGTGAGCACCTCGAACCCCTGCACCACGCCGTCCGGGTCGATGATGAACCTGCCCCTGGTCTCCACTCCGGCGTCCGCGTCATAGATGCCATACGCAGTGCCGACCCTGCCTCCCGCGTCGGACAGCATGGGGAAGGGGACGCCACCCTTTACCATTTTTGAAAGTTCATTATCATTCCACATTTTATGCACGAATACGCTGTCGATGCTCATAGAAAGAATTTGCACGCCGAGCTTCTGGAACTCGGGATATTTTTCGGCGACCGCCGAAATTTCCGTTGCTCAAACAAAGGTAAAATCCCCTGGATAGAAGCAGAGGAGCGTCCACTTTCCGAGATATTCAGAGAGTTTGACGTTTACGAATTTTCCCTGGAGATAAGCCGGCGCTGTAAAATCCGGCGCTTTTTTACCAACTTGGACCATGGCTTTTCGTTCCTCCTTTTTCATATTTGTCTCTTCCGGCCCTGCTTTGACCGGTTCTTCCCCCACGGGACCTCCCGTGGGCCTAGCGCAACCAGGCTTGAATTCTTCAGGCATAGGCACCTCCTTTAATGATATTATCCGCAACCATTTGATTTTCCGCAGGGCTCGCCCCTGCCGCAGCAGGGGACATCGCTCCCGCAGGCGGTTTTCGTTTTACCGCCGCTTTTTATGATAAATCCGGACCCGCCGGAAATCAACCTTTTTACCGGACCCCCGCAGGAAGGGCATGTTTCATGGGGCCGGTCGCTCATGTTCTGGAAGCTTTCAAATCTGTTTCCGCATGAATAACAAAGATAATCATATGTTGGCATAGTGGCTCCTTCGTAATGTCAAGTCAGGTCATGGACTAATCACTGATACGCATGGATGTCCATGCTCGTCTCTGTGCAGGCTGCATCGCGATTCTTTAACTCCGGCAAGGGCCTCATGGGAGCCGCGAAGCTGTGCGAAATCAGCGCCTTCGAGGAAGTCCACCAACAGGTCAAGCATAGACTCGATGCCGGGACCGGGCGTGTCATCTGACGTCATGATGTCCAGCACCATTTTGTTGTACGCGTGCTTTGCCGCGCATTCGATGCAGAATCCGTCGCCGAGCTGCAGAACGAGAATGGTCTCATCCATATCGCCGCCTAGTGGTCGCAGACGTTAGATCCCGTAACCAGGCGGCCTTCCAGGTAGTCCCTCACAATGGCCGCCGGCTCTCCAGGCTGGGCGCCGGTGATGACGTTGACGCCGTTTTCCTTGAATATGGCAACGGCGCGGGATCCCATGCCGCCGGCGATGACGCACTTAACCCCTTTGTCGGCGAGCCAGCGTGGCAGAAGCCCCGGCTCGTGGGGCGGCGCGCTGAAGGTCGCCCGCCCGGTTATGTGTTTTGTTTTTTCGTCCACGTCGAACACCTCGAATTGTTCGCAATGACCGAAATGCAAGCACAACTTCTTGTCTGATACGGGTAATGCAATCTTCATTTTTTTGCTCCGTGCAGTATGGTATTAATGATACCCGAAAAGCTTTTATGGGCAGGCGTTTCGCCCGCATTATTATTGACATGAAAAGGATTGCCGCTGTCGCCGCTGGCCACGATATGGCTCTCGATAGGTATTTCCCCGAGGTACGGCACGCCCATGTCTTCCGCCATTTTCTTCCCGCCGCCGTTTTTGAAAATGTCCGTTTCCTTTCCGCAATGGGGACAGGTAAAGCCGCTCATGTTCTCTATGACGCCAATGACCGGCATGTGAAGCTGTTTGCAGAAATTGACTGACTTGCGCACGTCGATGAGGGCCACGTCCTGGGGGGTAGTGACCACGACCGCGCCGTCCGCGTTTTCGATAAGCTGGCATATCGACAGCGGCTCATCACCGGTGCCGGGAGGGGAATCGACGATAAGATAGTCAAGATTGCCCCAATCGACGTCGGCCAGGAACTGCTTGATCACCGTGTATTTCATGGGGCCGCGCCATATGACCGCGGTGTCATTATCTTGTAGCAGAAAACCTATTGATATAACCTTCAAGCATTCATTGTATTCAACCGGCGTCATTTTGCCGTTTCTGGCCCCCATTACCTGTCCGCCGTCAATTCCAAGGAGCTTCGGCACGCTGGGGCCGTGAATGTCTATGTCGAGAAGGCCGGTTTTGAACTTTTTTTCCGCGAGGGAGACGGCAAGGTTGACCGCGACCGTGCTTTTCCCCACCCCTCCCTTGCCGGAGAGTACGATTATTTTATGGGCTATCCGGGCCATGTTCTCGTTGATAGAGGCCTTGTCCTCGGCGTCTTTGTTGCGGTTGGGCGCTGCTGTTGCTGATACGTCTGTTTCTTTGCTGTTGCACATGATAATGTATTCTCCTTTTTTATTGACTGGTCCCTGATAGAATTTCAGAGATAGTATTCCATGTTGTTTTTATTGCCCGAGCTGCCTGTCCATTTGAATGCTCTACGACGCTTTTACCGGCGATCTGCGCCCGGGTCACGTCCGTGTCATAGGGAATGGCTCCGGCTATGGGGATTCCGTTGTTCGAACAGAATGCCTCAATTGCAGCGACGTTATCGGGATTGATGTCGGCCTTGTTGACGCAGACTGCTGTCCTGACGTTGAAATGACGGGCCAACTCCAATACCCTCCGTAAATCGTGCATGCCCGAAACCGTCGGCTCGGTCACGATGAGGACCAGCGACGCGCCCGACACCGTGGCGATGACCGGGCACCCTGTTCCCGGGGAGCCATCAACAATGACGAGTTCGTGTCCTTTCTCGGTGGCGATTTCCCTGGCTTTCTTTTTTATAAGAGTGACAAGCTTGCCTGAATTCCCTTCGGCGATGCCCAGTTGCGCGTGAACGAGTGGGCCGTGGCGCGTATCGGACACGAACCATTTACCGGACATGTGACGCTTCATTTCAATGGCTTCATGGGGGCAGAAATGGGCGCACACGCCGCAGCCTTCGCAGGATATCGGGTCGACGACAAAATCATCGCTGATGGCGTCAAAGCGGCAGTACCGGAGGCATTCGCCGCACGATTTGCAAATATCCCTGCCGATTGAAGCCTTCAGTCCGACTTCAAATACCGTTGACTGCTTAACTTCCGGCTGCAACACCAGGTGCATGTCTGCGGCGTCCACATCGCAGTCGGCGATGACCTTGTTTTTTGCAAGGAACGCGAGTGATGCGGCCATGCTCGTTTTTCCGGTGCCTCCCTTGCCGCTGATGATGACCAGTTCCTGTATCATACCCGCGCGGTCCTTTTATTGTAATATTCCGCATGGCTTGCAATTTTTTCTATTTCTTCCCGGAAGTGTTCGAGAATGTATGAAATACAATCTCCGCGCGAATATGCTTCTGCGATTCCGCGGGAGTGTGGGATGGACGCTATTACGTTATATCCTCTTGATTTATATTCACGCATGATCGAACCGTCACCAAATGCCTGGTTCACAACAACACCGAAGGGGATGCCCAGCGCCCTCACCGCGCCCGCGGCGGGAATGAAATCGTTCAAACCGAAGGGGGTCGGCTCCGTCACCAGGACGACAAAATCGCTGTCTTTCATGGCCTCAACCGCCGGGCAGGATGTTCCGGGAGGGGAGTCGAATATCCGTACTTCCGATTCGGGATGACGGCGTTTCACTTCCCTGATGAGCGGCGGGGACATTGCCTCGCCGATATTGAGCCTGCCGCCGGCAAAGCATATTCCGTCCCTTGAACCGGATTCAATAACACCAGTCGCTTTATCTGTTTCCTCTATCGCACGTTCGGGACAAACGTGAAAGCACCCGCCGCAGGAATGACACATATCGCTAAAAACCAGCGGCTTTCCCTTAACGAGAACGATGGCGCTGAAGGCGCATATACGCTCGCACTCTCCGCAGCCGTTGCAGCGGGATCCGTCAACATGCGGGACAAGCACACTGAACGTTTCCGTCTTCTCGATTTCAGCTTTCAGGAAAAGATTGACATTCGGCTCCTCTACATCGCAGTCGAGAAGGGCGACATTCATGCCATTCCTTGCGTAGCAGGACGCCAGGGACATGGCAATGGTCGTTTTCCCCGTGCCTCCTTTCCCGCTTGCGATGGCTATATTCATATGATCGACTCCCATTAAAACTCGAAAACGCTGCCGACTGAAGCGTTGGCGAACTCGTTTTTAAATTCTGCGGCGAACCTGCCGGCCATTTTAAGTCCGGTGCAGTGGGATACGGCTATTTTTTTCACCTTGAATTTTCTCAACGTGTCCATGGCAAGGGCCACGTACTCCTCGGGCGCGCTTTCAAGGTGTGTTCCGCCAATGACAGCGTGGAATTCCGTGTTCCCGGTTTTTTCCGACAGGTCATTCAGTATCTCGACGATGCCGGCGTGAGCACAGCCCAGTAACACCACTGGACCAGATTCGGTATTGATAAGCAATGAAAGGTCATCGGTGAAAGGATCGTCTTTTATTCCACCGTTGATCTTCTGTTTGAGACGGGTATCCCATGTTTTCCAGTCAGACGGACGCTTGACATCAGACAGGGCCGATATGGAATCCGTGATTTTTACGAACCCATTGATGAACTTAAAATCGGCACCGGCCTTTTCGTATTCTTCTTTAGAGGCCCTCATGCCGATGGGCATTTCAATGGTGTTCTGCGGCAGGGGAATGACTGCCTTCTTGTCATTAAAGGCATCAGGATGAAGGTAAACGGGCGTCTTCTCCTTCCGATTTTGTAGCACGGTGAGCAACCCGCCGGTATGGTCAAAGTGGCCATGGCTGAGGACGATACGTTTTATTGCATCGAACTGTTTCCCCATTTTGCCCATGTTGTTCTCGATCCCGAATCCCTGGCCGGTATCAAAGAGGGTGGCGTCTTCAGATTCGATAAGGCAAGAGAACCCATGCTCGCCGATGAGGGGTGGGGCAGGTACAATAACGCTGTTTTCACATAAGACGGTAATTTTTGTTATCATGTACTTTCCTTAAATTGTAATAAATTCAGCGCTCCCCGATATCAATAATCCGACATCAGGGAGCGCCTGGCGCTATGGTAAGAAGGCTTATTCTGAAGCGCTACTTGTTTTCTCAATATCCATCAACCGTTTGTTAACGGCATCGAGAGATCTGTTTAAATAATCAGCCTGTGATTTGAGATGCTGTATTTCGTTTTCCCGGGAACCGGCTGTATCACCATTGAAACGCATCCAGCCGGGGAGCCCGGTAGCATAAAACATATTACGGCATCCCCTGCGTCTTCCGCCGAATCCGCCTCCCATCCTGCCGGATCCGCCGAAACGGCCCCCACCGGCGCTCAAATATCCGGGAGTATCGTTTCCCCGGCACAACCCGGCGCCCCGGCCCGTCATTGGTCCCATTCCTTCGGGCCCCGTTCTATCTCCTCGTGGCATGTGCTAATACCTCCGTATAAAGTATTTCTTTTTGAATTCCTTCTACATTCAATCCGCTACGGGATTTTTATCCATACACGCGCAGCTTTTGAAATATTGCCATGCGTCTGTGGCAGAGATTCTCGATTTCCCGCAGGGAAGAATCCATCATGGCAAACCGGTCGCTTATATGCATGTCGGTTTCCATGCAGGTCAAAGGTTCGATTGCGTCGATTGTTTGCTGGATTATCTCTTCCATTTTACCGTCAATTTCCTTCAGCATTTCCTCGTCAGAGGGAGACAGGGGTTCAAACTTGTATTCAACGTTCGGTTCGACATGGGTCATTTCTTTCCGCATGCGTTCCATCCGCGCCTTAACCGCCAGTATCCTTGACATCAACTTTTCCATTCCCTTATCCCGCGCCTTGACAAGACAGGTTTCATTCTTTTTGATGATTTTATCAAACAACTCAACCATCCTTGCCCGAATCATCTCCTCGCCCGTTCCAAGAGGATAGCAATTATAGCCTTTGAACTCATCATATACCGTCGATTTATCCATATACGCCTCCTTATATGAACACCAGATTTGAAACAGTACTCACCAGTGGCCCTCAACGTTCGCCTCCGGCGTATTTGACAGTGAGCCGGAACGATACGCCTCAATCGCTTCGCCCACCGTACCTCCGTTCTTGAGATATATTTCGATTCCCGCGGTGGCCAAGGCGGCATACGCCTTGGGGCCGACGTTGCCTGTGATGAGGATTGCCGCGCCGGCATCGATGACCGTTTTCGCCGACTGGATGCCCGCTCCCTGGGCGGAATCCATGTTCTTTTCGTTATCGATATATTCATAGGAACCGGTCGATGTATCGAAAATAATAAATCCGACGGCGCGGCCGAACCGCTCGTCCATTGGCGCATTAAGATTTTTCCCGCCGGTTGACACCGCTAATTTCATTTTCTTTCCCCGCTTGCATTTTTTTGACGCGCCCTCCCGGAATCCCTGCCGCATTGGCCACGCCGTTGTCTTTTACGGCCGTTGCACCCCCCGCCAGAGCAGTATGAACCGAGGGTGTTTTGAAGATAATTCGTTATGATTTCGTCAATGGGGCCGTATATCATAGAGAGTAGGCGCATTCCCCTATCACTAACGAGATGAGCTATGTAGCCGCTCACCGCTCCGCAGATGATCGTGTTAACGCCGATTTCTTTCAGCTTTTCCACCCGCTGGGATTCACCGTCAGCGTTCAGAGATATGGCGATCCTCTGTTTGATCCTGCCGTCTTCCGTTTCATAAATCATGTATCTGTTGGATACATCCATCAGCGGAGACACACGTTCCTGGAATACCGGTACCGCTATCAATTCGTTCTTCATGCTATACTATAAAGCAACTATCATGCCAGGGAATGAATTTTTGTTATAAATATGCAATCAGCTCATCTGTAAAAATGATTTCATTGAATAAACGCATATTCTTCGGGGTTTTTATATAAACAGGAAGGTAGATTGCCTGCTGGAGTGAAAAAAAATTTTCTGGAAGTCTTGATTACCGGTTAATGGTTCTCGGTGATGTTTGAATGACACTATAATTATTGCAAAGTGCAATGTGATTACATGTTAAGTATTGCATTTCGCAATGCCCGGTTATTCTTTAGCAATCTTGAGATTTTTTATCTTCCGCCAGAGTGTGGTTGTGTCAATGCCGAGGTCTTTAGCCGTATTCTTTCTGTTCCATGAATTTTTTTCCAGCGCTTTGAGTATATAAATTCGCTCCATTTCTTCGAGGGTCAAATTGTCGTGAAGCGGCGTTACGATATTTTTAAAATGGTTGGGAAGATGCAGCTGCCGGATATATGGTTCACGGCAGAGGACGAAGGCATGCTCGATAATATTTTCCAGCTCGCGGATATTGCCGGGATAGTCATGGTTCATGAGTATGTTCATGACATCATCGCTCACGCCCTCGATATTTTTGCCCTTGAGGACATTAAACTTGTGGATAAAATGTTTGATAAGGAAGGGGATGTCCTCTTTTCGTTCTCTCAAGGCAGGAAGTCTTATATTGATAACGTTGATCCGATAATAGAGGTCTTCCCTGAAATTGCCGCCGCGGACTTCTTCCGTGAGTATTTTATTCGTGGCCGCGATTATTCGTACATTGGATTTAACGGTGGAAACGCCGCCCAGCGGCTCGTATTCGCGCTCCTGGATGAAGCGGAGGAGCTTGACCTGGATTGCGGGCGATATTTCGCCTATCTCGTCGAGAAATAGCGTGCCTCCCTCGGCCAGGGCTATTTTTCCCGGCTTGTCTTTTTTCGCGTCGGTGAAGGCGCCCGCCTTGTAGCCGAATAATTCCGATTCAAGGAGATTGTCGGGGACCGCGGCGCAGTTGATGACGACCAGGGGTTTTGTCTTTCTATTGCTCAACGAATGGATGGCCCGGGCGATAAGTTCTTTCCCGGTGCCGCTGGAGCCTTCTATGAGGACCGAGCTGTCGCTTGTCGCGATGTCGGGGAGAATGCCGAACAGCTCGCGCATGACTTTGTTTTTGCTGACAATGTCCTCGAAGGTGTAGCTCGATTCGATTTCCTTGCGGAGTGTTTCTATAGCGGTGATATCGCGGAATGTCTCGACACCGCCGATTACATCGCCTTTCCCATTTTTTAAAAGCGCGGTGCTTACGCTGATGGGGACCCTCTCCCCGCCGGAATTGACGATATATATCGTTTTATTGATTATATTATTGCCGGTGTCCAACGTTTCTTTCAAAGCGCAGGAATGCTCGCAGATGTTGGCATGGAAAATTTCAAAGCAGAGCCTCCCCACGGCGTCTTTTTCTTCAATTCCCAGAATAGCCTCCGCTGCTCGGTTCATGGAGGTGATCCGGAAATCCATATCAACGGTGAAGACCCCGTCGGCGATGCTGTTGAGGATGATATTTTTTTCTCCGCTGTTATTCATTGTACAAAACTATAGCCCATGGTCTTTTCCTGTACAGGAAAAGACCATGGGCTGCCATGATAAAATCGGGAAATAGGCGGAAAGGGCTGTTCTTTCACTGCGCCGTTAACCATCAATATATGCGGGCAGTGCATGCTCAAACCTATCCCAACAATACAAGACTGACAGACATGATGATCATACCCGCTATCAGGCCATACATCGAAAGGTGATGCTCGCCGTATTCACGCGAGGCCGGAAGCAGTTCATCGAAGGATATGTAGATCATGATTCCGGCCACAGAGGCGAAAACGATGCCCAGTATGAAGTTGTTTAAAAATGGCAAAAGGATGATGTATGCCAGGAGCGCCCCCAATGGTTCGGCGAAACCTGAAAGGAGTGATAGAAAAAAGGCCTTTTTCCGCTTGCCCGTTGCGCAGAAAACCGGAATGGAGACGGCTATGCCCTCCGGGATGTTGTGAACTGCTATGGCGAAGGCGATGGCTATGCCTACCGACGGGTTTTTCAGGGCCATGGTGAAGGTGGCGATCCCTTCCGGGAAGTTGTGGATGGTGATCGCCGCCGCAACCAGCAGGCCCGACCTGAAAAGCTTCCCGTTGACCGGGATGGTTTCGCAGGCGCCGATCTCCTCCACCATGTGCGACTCATGGGGGTTCTCGTAGGATGGAACCAGATAATCGATCAGGGCGATGATAAATATGCCGCCGAAAAAGGCGCCCACGGTGGCCCACATGCCGCCTTGTTTGCCCAGCTCTATGACCAGCAGGTCCTTTGCCTCCATGAATATGTCGACGAAAGAAACGTAAATCATCACGCCGGCGGAAAAACCGAGGGCCACGGCGAGGAATTTCGTGTTGGTCCGCCTGGTGAAAAACGCGAAAATGCTGCCGATCCCCGTGGATAATCCGGCAATTATTGTCAGGGCAAAGGCAAAAATCACTGATTTATCCATGACAAATCCTTTTCATGTGTGTTCCCAAGGTCTGCTTTAGAGGTTGTGATATACTAAACAAATTAAATTAGTTGTTTCTACTATTTTTTGTAAACACTAATAAATATTGATATATACTATGTCAATCTCTTTGAAATTCAAGAAGAAATTTTCCTCTTGACAGATTATGGGCATATGCCCAAAATTGAATGTACCATGACGCAGTAACCATCAATGTTTAAATTTATAAGGAGTTTTACATGAAGATAGCACTGCCATCAAACCGGAACAACGTCGATGCTCATTTCGGGCATTGTGAATATTTCACCGTATTCACCACCAATGAAAACAATGAGATTGTTAATGAAGAAAAGGTCATGTCGCCGGCAGGATGCGGATGCAAGTCCGATATCGCGCATACCCTGTCGCAGATGGGAGTTACCATGATGCTCGCCGGGAACATGGGCGAGGGCGCGGTAAACGTCCTCAACAGCCACGGCATCAGGGTCCTCCGCGGATGCTCCGGTGACGTTAAAAAGGTAGCGGAGCAGTGGCTCGCCGGCACGCTTCAGGATTCAGGAATTTCCTGCCACGCCCACGAGCACGGGTGCCATGAAGGCTGAAAGAAGACTGCCGGCGGTAGATGCGAAAAAATGCAAAAAGTGCAACCTATGCATTGAGGCCTGTCCGCTAAAGGCGATTTATGAATCTTCCGGCAACTGCTGCGCGAAATGCATCAAATACTGCATTGCCATGGACGTACCCTGCAGCCCGGAATGCATAGTGTTCGATTACGAACTCTGTGACGCCTGCGGCAGATGCATATCCGCGTGCCCCCATGAAGCCATTACCTGGATTGATGTTGCGTTAGGCGGGTGAGCCGGCATCAGGGAAGGTCTCCTCGATGTATACAGGGGCGAGGATGCCAGGCGCATCTATCGGCACGCCGACGGCCTTGTCAGCGGCGGCAGGGCGGGAACGTTATCCCGTCTTGAAGAGATTGCGCAGTTCTGCGAGATGCAGAACTATAAAAAAAATCGGGATTGCCTACTGTTATGGCATAGAAAACCTGGCCCGGGAAACCGCCCCCCAGAATTAATACTTTCTTCATGATTCGGTATCCTATGTATTGCTAAATATAATAAAATAATAAAACACTAAAATATCAATGTTTTTCAAGGAGATTTTTCAATTTTCATATCGTAATTAAAAAATTTTGGCAATGAGCCGGTATTATTATTGTGAAACAGTTTGAGATGTTCATGCAGCAGAATTTAAAGAAGTCATTGCCGCCACATGCCACCGTATATCTGAATCAAGAAATGATGTTTACGTGTTGTTCTTTACTTTGTTTATGAGATCGATCAGCGCGGTAATTTTCTGGGACGGAGCGGCGAAGATCCGCCCTGTTTCGTCATCGGTATAATTTTCTCCGATGAAATGTTCAATATCCATCCGCTCAAACCAGCAGTCCTTTATCTTCCGGCAGGGCAGGCTGTCGTTAACGGTGCGGCAGTACTTGAAGGGCACGTGGTGTCCCAGCATGCGGCAGTATGACGTGTTGGCATCATGTGATTCATTCATGGCTTGGTATCTTCTGTCGTTCCGCGTCTCAATGAAAACAGCCGGCGGGATACTTGTCAAGGGATTATTTCGGCACGCCTGCGACGCGGGAACCGCAATAATCCTCTTGACATCAGCCGATCTCTGTGTCTTTGTTATGTCCTGCTGACGGAATAATTACGCAACGCTATACCGATCTGTCGTGGTGATTCGAAGACTATGGATCTCTCCCTGATCATTCATTCGACCATTTTCCTGAGCTTTCTCATGGCGATCGGCCTCCTCATCAGGCCCTGGCGCTTCAGGAACGTGGTCCTGGCGATCTTCATCGCCGAACTGGGCTATCTCACGCTCTTCATATACATGCTCCACACGAAGCTGATCCTGCAGTACCCGGGATACTTTCTTATCCTGCTCCCCATCGAGATGAGCATCGGACCGCTCCTGTATCTTTACGTGCTGAGCTTCATCAAGAACAAGCAGAAATTGTACTACTATGACATATTGAATTTCATCCCCATGATGATCGTCGTGATCATCATGATACCCTTCGGCTTCGTCTCGGTTGATGAGAAGCGGGAACTGGTGAGGATGTTCCTCCTCCAGGAGGACTACAAGTTCATCCAGATCCTGGTTTCCGCCATCGCCGCCGTGGTCCTGCCGATTTTTTACATATCGCTTTCGATATGGCAGATATGGTTCCGCAGACCGAGTGAAAACCTGGCGTATCAGCCCCTGATCTTTCTCATCACGCTCCTCATCATCTGGCTCTTCCTGGGAATCGTAGGCATAGCCGGCTCCGTCACCCTTTCCGAGACGCTCCTGGCCCTGGACAGCATCATCATAAGCCTCATCGTCATAGGATTTTACCTGATATCGATCAGGTATCCCTACCTGATGCAGTTCGGCACGATCCCGCCCAAAAAAAAGAAATACGCGAAATCATACCTTGACAAGGTCGACCAGAAGGGCATTGACCGGCAGTTGAGGATAATCATGGAGGAGGAAAAGCTCTTCTGCGATGAGGACCTGTCCCTGGGACGACTCAGCGAGGCCCTGCAGCTGACGAAAACCCAGCTTTCGCAGTTCCTCAACACCTATCACGAGAAGAACTTCAACAATTTCGTCAACGGCTACCGCATCGAGGAGGCGAAGAAGATGCTCCTGGATGAACCGGACAGGCAGATCATATCGATCGCCTTTGCCGTGGGGTTCAATTCCTATTCGGCGTTCCATGCCACCTTCAAGAAGATGACCGGCATCACTCCGGCGGATTATCGCCGCAGTATTGACCAGGAACGGCTTTGACCCAGGGCCGGGCGCCGGCATCGGGAACAGGAACCCGTTCCAGTTTGTTGGCGTGCTGTATCGCCCGGTAGTTGTAATAATTCCAGAAAAGGTTGATCGACGCATTGACGAGGCTGCCCGTGTTCACCAGGGTCCTGAAACCTCTCTTAATCGAATTCAGCGGAGATGACGTTTCATCATACACCCTGCGCCATCCCCTGATGAGCTCGTCCACGGTCATGTTGCGGGGCCGTATGACAGCCTCGTAGGCGTTGTACCGCACCCAGTCTTTCGGGTAGACGGTATAGAGCAGGCGGTCTTCTTTTTTCATCTGTTCGTAGAGGCGGGTGCCGGGGAAGGGGGTCATGATGGTAAACTGGCTCCCGTCTATGCCGGTCTCGTGGATGAACTCTATGGTCTTGTCGAATACGTCCTTCGTGTCCGCGTCGGTGCCGAGTATGAACCCTCCAATGACTCCGATCCCGTGGTCGTGGAATTTTCTAATCGTCTTCTTGTAGTTGCGGATTATGGGGCGCAGGTTGATCTTCTTGTTTACCGACTTGAGCGCTTCCGCGTCTATGGATTCGAATCCTATGTAGAACGTGTTGGCCCCTGCCTCGGCGGCGTCGCGGAGCAGGTCGTCATGTTCCGCTATGGTTATGCAGACCTGGGACCCCCATGACTTTCCCAGGCCTTTCAGCCTGGCAAAGAGATTTTTTGCGTGGGCGATGCCGTCGTTGCCCAGGCCCACGATGCTGTCATCGGCGATGAAAAACCGTTGGTCCTCAAGCCCTTCGATTTCCTCGACGACCTGGTCCAGGGTCCTGAAGCGGTACCTGCTCCCATTGAATTTCGTCACGGAGCAGAAACTGCAGTTGCAGGGACAGCCCCGGGACGTCTGCACGGAATGGACCATGTATTTACTGGAATATATGCTCCGGTCGATCTTTGGAATATTCTCAAGGCCCGGCCTCGTTTCCGCGGCGTACACCTTTTTCAGATTGTTCTTCTCGTAATCATCCAGTACGCGGGGCCACAGTTCGTCGGCCTCACCGGTGACGACCGTGTCGGCATGGCGGGCAGCTTCGCCGGACAGGACCGAAGCGTGGATGCCTCCCATGACAGTCGGGATGCCCCGCCTCCTGAATTCATGAAGGATCTGGTAGGCCCGCGGGGCCTGGCCGGTGGTGGCGGTGACCGCCACCAGGTCCGCGTCCGCGCCGGTGTCCAGGGTGTCGACATTTTCATCGATGACTGCAACGGAATAGCGCTCCGGCGTCCTGCTCGCCAGAACACCCAACCCCATGGGGGGAAGGGCCAGCATCTTCATTTTTCCGAAGACCGTGTTGTTTATGGTCGGATTGATAAAGAGTATCTTTTTCATGAAATAACGCCTCCATGGCACTGAAAGCAGGTGTTTGGGCAAATGATATCACGGTCATAGCGCATATTCTTCCGGGAATATGATTCAATAATAGTGTCTATATGGTGAATTATATTCGAATAGATGCAGAATATTATTCTGGAACTTGTCGGAGCCACGCGACTTTCGCCGGAAGAAAGCACTGGCCGGTCTGGCCGGTCCGCCGCGAATCGGCGAAATATGAATTGACATATTTCGCAATAGCCGGAATACATAAGTAACTACGTCAGGAGGGGCCTATGCTGGAGTTCAAGAATATTCTCTACCCGATCAATCTGAATTCAAAGAACATAACAACCGTTGTCAAGGTCCTGGAACTCGCCCGCATCCTTAACTGCACGGTGCATATCCTATACGTCAATGACGAGGGCGCAGGGTATCGGTACCCCGCTGACAAGGAAGACGCCGTGGCCCTGAAGGTGCAGGAAGTGGCGCCTGCTGAATTGCTGGGCGGTTTGAATGTGACCTATGCCGTGTCAAAGGGGAAACTTGAACAGGAGATTCAGGAATACTGCAAAAAAAACAATATAGACCTGATCGTGACGGGTCACAAGATCAGAAACAAGCTTTATTCAATGCTTTTTGACAGTTCCGATGTCAATATTATCGATTCAATTTCCGTGCCGGTGCTGGTTATTCCCAAGAAGTAGCCTGTTTTCACTGCCATCAGTACGGCCGTGGGTCAGAATGGCTGGATACTTTCATATTCAACGCCTGATGATTTTAGGGTTTCCTCGATTTCCCGGACGTTCTCTTCGTTAATCCGTACGCAATATCCGCAATCCGAGCTGAGGTGACGGGGAACGGGGATCATGACGTGCGGGAGCCCTTTTTTTTTCAGAAGTTTTGCCGTCCATATGGCGTGATTCGTTGAGTGAAAAAGAATTACTGAATACAACTATGGTTTCCGCCCTGATGTCCAGTAAATACGCACTGCTTGATAAAAAACCGTATCTTCCCCTAAACGGATGGGAAGATACGGTCAGTGTTATCTATTGAAAACTATATTTTTTCAATAAATGCCTCGACCCTGGTCCTGATCTGCTCCATGTCTCCGGGGGAATAATCGGTTTCCAGGGAGAGGTATGGAATATCCCGGGCCACGCACAGGTCCTTCACTTTTTTTGATTCCATGAGGTACGGGGTGCAGAACTGGAGGGAATAATGTATGACGCCGTCGGCCCCTGATGCCCGGTAGATCGAACTGATGTCCTCGATGCGCTCCTTGTTGGGAGTAAAGCAGGCGCAGTTGATCTTCATGTAGCGGTCGACGATATTGTCGAGGAGCTGCTCGACCGTGGCGCCGGTGTCCTTGACGGCGTTTCTCGTGTTGCGTTCCCCGACGCAGGACTCCTCGGCCACAATGACTGCACCTCCGCTTTCGATAACGAAGGGGACTTTCCAGTTCGGGACGGCCATGGGACAGCCGGATACAAGGATTTTCTTGGTTCCGTCGTTACCGATGGTGACGTTGTTTTTTCCCCGCTCCTCAAGCTCGTCGCAAAGCTTTGAAACGGAGTCCGTAAACCTTTCGGGATTGTCATAAAAAGATACCTGGTTGATCAGGAGCGCGTCTCTGCCGGAAATGACGGCGGGGTATTGATATCTGATCGCCGCAAGGCGCTGCAGCGCCGCCCGTTTATTGTTCACGATCCGGATGCCGTTTCGGAGCGAATCCGGCGTTATTTTCCTTCCGGACCTTTTTTCCAGTTCCGCCCTGAAGCGCTCGATCTCGCCTTTCCACAGGGCGCGGTCCGATGCGTTTTTCATCTGCGGTATTTCCATGACGTACATGTCCTTCATGCCGCTGAATATTTCATAGGCTTTCTTCTTGCCGTCGCAGGTGGTTTCTCCAACTATGAAGTCGCAGGCTTCCGTGTAGGGGCAGAGGCGGCCCAGCCTGAAGCCCAGGGACGACTTGATCAGAGCGCAGGTGTTCCGAGGGAGATGTTCTTCCACCTTGTCAAAGGCTATCTCTGCGCCGGCGCAGAGGCCGATCTGGACGCCGCCGACGGCCAGGACCAGCTCTTCGGGGACATATACGCAGAAGGTCCCGACGATGATGTTGCCCTTGGCCTTTTCCTCAAGGATCTCCCGAATACGGAGGCCGTGGACCTCGGACACGACGAAGTCGAAGTATTTCATTCCTTCAGGCCTGTTCTTCTGCGAAAGGAAAATGTCGCCATAGGCCTGTCCCAGCACTGAAAGTAACTGGTCGTGGGCTTCCAGGTCAAGCCCGAGTTCTTTCCACATGTTTACGTATTCTCCGCTCATGATTACTCCCTTGATTTTAATTAGATGTATTTATCTGGATGCCTTGATGATGATATCATCGCCGTTGCTGCTGACGATCCCCTTCATACCGCTGTTTTTCAGGGTCCTCAGAACGTTTTCCCTTGCCACATCGCTGCTGACGATTATACTGAATTCCGTGCGTCCGTCGCTGATCGCTTTGCGGACCAGCACCACCGGTTGGGGGCACGACAGGCCCCGGGCGTCTATTACTTGTTCAGACATGGGGTTCTCCTTTGTGTCATTATTACTTCACTGTCAGCTTTTCGCGCATGGTGAAGCCTATGATGAGGCAGAAAATGATGCCGGTGATAACGGCCGCCTGGCCATAGATACCGGGCCCTCCCAGTGTAAACACGTCTCCGGCCATGGTGTCGGGCTTGCCGGCCAGGGACAGATTGTGCGCAAAGGCCGCGCCGGTGATCATGCCCATGACGAACACCCCCGCGTCGGCATCGCCTTCCCCGGAAAGAATGAGCTGTCTCCCGGGACAGCCGCCTGCGAGGGCAAAGGCCAGTCCCGCGAGGGTCATGCCGAGAAAGTTCCAGAGATGGTTGCTGTGCGCCACCGGTTGGCCCGTAAAGCCCGGATTGAATGTGCCGAGTATAAGGTTCCCGATAAATGCGGTCGTCAGGAGTGATGCGACGCCGGTCATGAGATGGAAGTCCCGGGCGAGGATGATGTCGCGTATGGATCCCATGGTGCAGAACCTGCTCCGTTGGGCTATGGCCCCGAAGGCGAGGCCGGCGGCGAGGCTGATAATGACGTTGGCATGCATTGAGCCGGGTCCCTTGGCGCTGAAAAATATGGGCCCGCCTTCGGAAAATGACACGCCGGATACATTGAGAAGCACGAGGCCCAGCATGAAGGCAGGGAATAGCCATCCGCTGGCTTTTCTGTTGTCGTGCGATCTCCCAAGGCTGTATCCCCTATTGAGGAAGACCACTCCGATGCCGATGCCGCAGACAAGGCCGAGCAGGCCGAGGAGCGAATTCAGATCGCCGCCGGCAAGGCGGAGAAGGGCGCGCCAGGGGCACCCGAGAAAAACAAGGGCGCCGACCATGGCGAACATCCCGAGAAAAAAGCGGATCAGCGTTGATGACCCGGCCCGCGGCTTGTATTCCTTCATGACGGTGGAAATAATGAACGACCCGAGAACGATTGCCGGTATTTCCGGCCTCAGGTACTGGACAACATCAGCCCGGTGGAGCCCCAGAGCACCGGCTATGTCGCGCTCGAAGCAGGCGACGCAGATCCCCATGTTCGGCGGGTTCCCCGCGGCCTGCAATAAAACCGCAATGATCCCGATGGCCGAACCGGCCACTATCATGCCGATTCTTGATGAGAGAATATTCTTCATGGATAACCTCGCGTATGACAGGGTTTCATCAATTTAATGAAACGGGATATATTTGTCAATAAAGATATCAAATAATAAACATTTAAAATATAGATGAATTAAACAGTTGAAATAGCGGGATGGAATCAGCCCGCGGCCGGTGGGTAATGCTGTTCCGCGTGTTAAAGAATTACTGGTGATGGCTCATTGAAAAATAAGTGCAGCCTGCAACAATTCTGGTATATCTGGTACTTATCTATAAAAACTATTCTTTGAATCAGGTGAATTGCCATGATGACAATTGTTTTATTGATCCTCCTCGGCGTGGTTGCCGGGACATTGAGCGGATTGATCGGCATCGGCGGCGGCATTATTATCGTTCCTGCGCTGCTGTTTTTTTTCGGATTTTCCCAGCACCAGGCCCAGGGCACGACGCTGGCCCTCATGGTGCCGCCAATAGGCATCCTCGCGGCATGGGCTTATTACCGGCAGGGATATGTGGATTTCCAGGCTGCCATTTTTATCGCGGTCGGCTTCCTGGCGGGGAGTTTTCTCGGGGCCAGGCTGGCCGCTGCCGTATCCAATGGTGTTCTTGAGAAGATCTTCGGCGTTGCGCTGCTGCTGATATCCCTGAAGATGTTATTCGCGAAATAGAACAGCCGGATGCCGGGATCGTTCCGGTGAAAATAACAAATAACAATGCGGATGATGAGAAAAGTAATGGACATGCTGGCCTGATGACTAATTAGTTTATCAGGGATACCATCAACTATCCCTGTGCCTGCAGCCGGGTTGCCCGGTTGACAGTGTCGACCGGTAAATGCGTAAAATTAATGATTTGCTAAGTTATCACACGTCCTCATCATGATAGAAGAACAGCGATTAAAAGAATTGTATTCCCTGTACGGCAGGGAACTGCTTATTTATATCTTCGGGTTCGTTAAAATAAAGGAAACGGCCGAGGATATATTCCATGATGCCTTCGTGAGGCTCATTCGGCATTCCCGGGACCGCGCAATAGATGAAACCAACATTCGCGCCTTTCTGTACCGTATCGCGCGCAATCTCTGCATCGATTACCTGAGGAAAAACCGCTCAACGCGGGAAATGCCCCTCGATGAAAATATTGCCTATAACGCGCCCCGTGACAGCGAAAAAAACATTGAATATGAGGAGCTGAGAAACCGGGTATCTGATCTTATAGATAAAAAAGATCCTGTTTCGCGGTCGGTGTATATCATGAAGATGGAGCTTGATATGACTTATGGCGAGATAGCCGAAAATCTGGGGATTTCCGAGCGGACGGCCCAGAGAAAAATGAAGGAGATGCTGGAATACCTGGCGGAATCGCTGGAAAAGTACGGTTTTACGCTTTTATTGCTGATTTTGCTGGCGGTGTTTGTATTCAAATTCGTTATACAATAGAGCGGGTCTGATAGAGCGTGAATAAACATCTGACATACAAAGATCTTGCTGCCTACCTTGCAGAAACAATGAAGCCCGTCCGGCGGGAGCGGTTCGAGGGCCATATCCGTTCATGCGCCGAATGCCGCAAGAAACAGGAAAGGCTGGCGGCGGCGATAGCGCCACGGTACCAACACGTGCGGCTCAATGACAGTATCCAGGAACGGATTGTCCGTTCATGGCGCGAAATACGTTCCGGTGAAACGCCATCGGGGACGAAGGGACTCCTCGACCATATCAGAAGGTATCCCCGGGCCGTACTGGCATCATCAGCCGCTGCCGTGATTATTGTTATCGGGACCATTCTGTACTGGCCTGCCGGGCCCCGACGGATCGCCATGACGGCAGGTGTCGCTGACATGGGAATCACATTAAATGAAAAGCCGCTGGTGTCGGGCATGAAGATCTATGACGGCGGATGGATCAGGGTGCCGGATAAAGCCGTAACGCGTATCGTCCATGGTTCAATAGCGAGCATAACCCTGGTAAACAGGTCCGATCTTTCGATTGACTCATTTGTCCGGGAAAAAGCCGGCCGGATAGTGCTGAAGAACAGCCTCCATGATGGATTGCTGCTGTCATCCATACACGGCAATGAAGAGACAATATCATATGAATACATCACGCCCAATGCCAGGATCGAATCCCTCGGCACGGAGTTCCTGTTGCAGACAACCCGGGGCATGAGCCTTGTCATAATGAAAAAAGACAGTGTAAGGGTCACCCCAAGGCGGAGTCGTGAAAGCATTGTTGTTCATGCGGGAGAAAAATGCATTATTTCAGATTCAGCCAGGATCATTCCCGCGACAAGCGAAGAATTGGCAATATTCGAAAATATCGATGCCCTGCGGAAGGGGGCATACGATCATCTTCTCCTGCCGTCAGCAGCGGCAGCCGGACCTGTTGCCGGCAGGGGCGGCAGCGGCGCTGACATGTCAGGGAAAGACAGTGATTCTTCCGGAAGCGCCACTATGAAGAATGACGGAAGCAGACAGGATGACGGCGCAGATGGAAAAGGGTATGGACGCGAGGAGCGTGAGCGGGAGGCGCGGCAGCAGAGAATGGAACTGAAGAAACAGCAGATGAACGAGATGCGCCGGTTCAACAGGAACAATATGAACCAGCAGATGAGGAGGGGAAGATAGGTCCCTGCCCCGGCTCTGACGTATGAGAAGGTATCCTTTATGGTTCAATATCTGAAGGTTATGTTGAAATTCACGCTGTGATTCCAGAATGATTTCCCGATCTGCGATGGCTGGAGATAGGGGTTGGTAGATCCGGCGCTATTATAGCTGTAACTATAAAGCACATATGAGTCTATAATGCGTTTCAGCGCGCTGCCGCCGACGGGCGCGAAGAAATAACTTGGAAGGTAGGACGCGGTAATTGTCACATAGCCGAGTATGTTGAACGTCGCACCGAAATCACCGCCGGCAATGAGGTAGCGTTCCGCATCAAGACCGAGACTTGCGCCCCCGTGGATTGAAATGTATTTGCATACGTCGGAATATACACCGGCCCTTCCGGTGTGATTGTAATATGAATCCCTGGGATACTTGAATATGCTGTAGAGGTAATAGTAGGTCAGGTCGAGACTGGTGGTGTCGATAATATTCCATGACAGGTTTACGGTTGCCGTTGTATCGTCAAGATACTTGGTCCTGTTCGTGTCAATGGTATAGAGCTGGGTTGCCCTGCCGTGAATGTTGATGTCCCTGTATAAGAGGGTAATCTTGTCTGCCCAGTTGACTGATTTAAACTCGTATTCTACAAGACGCTTGTTACATGATGCATCGATGGTCACGACGTCAAAATCGAGCAGGAAACCGGCGGTCCCCTCGTGACCACGGTAATAATGGGAATAGTCGCCGGTTGAATAGCGGTATTCGCCGTATAGCTCGATAACATTATGGGGATATAGCGAAAGCCCTATCTTCGGCTGTGTGAAGTTGATGTTTTCAAAAGAGCCTTCCCCGTCCGTTATGAGGAAATTCTTGCAGCGGTAAACGCCGGCCGTTCCTTTTATATACTTGTGACTGAGTACCAGGTTCGCGTATGGCCTGTATTGCCAGTTGCTGACGGAAATGCCTGTCGCATATCCGCCGCTCATGCCGATCTCAAATCCGAATATTTTATTCTTTTTCGGCTCTTCCCCGCTGGCGTTTTTTCTGGCCTCTTCCTGCATGGGCCTGTCATCCTGAGGCGACTGACCGGTTTCATCGATTTGGGAAAATAAGGGCATGGATAAAAATGTTGCCGCCAAACCCACGATGAGAACAGCTGTTGTGATGTTATGTATACGTAAAAAAGTGCGAAGTCCCATGTCAAGGCTCCTGTAAACAAACCCCGCATAATGTTATAGAAGACCGGGTGATGGCCATCAACCCGGTCTTCTTAAGCTTATAGTTTTCGCGTCGGTGAATCAGGGGATTATCTTCCCCCTCCCTTGCGGTTTTGATTCTGAACCGCATTTTTAATAACTTCCTGATTGATGGCCCGCTGCTGGGCCTGGTTCCGTATCTGTTCTCTCTTAAGCTCCTGGCTGGCTTTGCGCTCCTTGTTTCTTTCCCTGATCTGGTCTCTCCTGGCTTCGCGTTTGCGCTTGCGGTCCTGCTGTTTGTTCCTGATCTGTTCCTTGTTGGCTATCTTGTTCTGATTCTTCAATTGATTCTTTTCTTTGACCTGGTCTTTTTTTGCTTCACGGACCCTGTCGCGGTCCTGCTTTTTTTCCCGAATCTGGCTTTTCACGGCGTCACGCTTCTGTTCGCGGTCCTGCTTCTTCGCGCGCAATTGCTCTTTGACTGCTTCTTTCTTTACCGTTTTTTCCTGGATTTTTTCCCGCAGTTGATCTTTCTCCATTTCCTTTTCCTGGGCAAAGATCATTATTGGCATGGCCAATAAAAGCGAGGTGATGAATGGAATTATTTTTTTCATACTGCTGCAACTCCTTTTTTATATTGTTATAAAGGTTCAACGTAACAGGTCTGAATGTACCGACACGATTTTTAAAAAAAATTAAAAAAAACTTAATGATCGTTAAATAAGTAATTTATAAAATTCTAAAAAAATTGAAGTTACCGGCGCCAGGATCAATACTGACGGGCAAAATGGCATTGTGGCAAAAACGATTAAGAGGGGTTCCAGATGTTGTAGAATTGAAATGCTTTGATGGCACTCCCCGTTGGGCCGGACAGGGCAGAAGATACAGATGGTAAATACGTTACCGCAGGAGGTCCAGCATGCTATTTTGAGCATGGACCTCCTGCATCTTTATATACCTGCAATTATTTGTGTTTTCGCTAAAATCCTTAAATAAATTTTAAAAACCTTGATAAATAATAGAATTTTATAAAATACTAAAAAAATGTATTGACATTCATGCTCGCATTATATATATTTGCCATTAGCAACAGTTGACAGGGGCAATTGGATATGCAATATAATATAGTAGAGACAATAATGATGCTCAATGAGCAGTGCTGCCACCTGAACAATAGCAGCGGCGAGGATAACAGTCTCACCGCAAAGGAACTACAGGTTCTTGCGTCCCTCAATCCGGGGGAATCGGTACCCATTATAGACCTGGCAAAGAGAAACACCCTCTCGCCATCGCGCATGAGCAGGATTATAGACAAACTTGCTACCAGAGGATTTTTGCGCAGGGAAGCTGATGAACATGACAGGCGCTACAGCCGGGTATCGCTGACGGAAGAAGGAATTTCGGTGAACCATGATACCGCCGTATTCAGGAAACAATGTGAAGACAAAATAAGGGCACGAATGTCAGAGACTGAATTTGCCGTCATACAGAAGGCCCTGCGCCTCCTGATATTCGCCATGGAGGACGACAATGGGGACGTCGACGCCGATACAACTCGACACAATTAATGCGCGGTACAGCAACCTCGCGGAGTCGAACTGCTGCCTTTCCTGCGGCGGAGCCCTGGAGCGCGCGGCGGTGAGGCCCGGTGAAACCTGCGTGGACCTGGGCAGCGGCAGGGGCGCGGACGCCCTCCGCATGGCGGATATCGTCGGCCCGGAGGGGTTTGTGTATGGCATAGATGTTTCCGACGGCATGCTTGAAAAGGCAAGGGCCACGGCAAAAAAATTCGGAGTAACAAATGTTTCTTTCGTGAAATCTGGACTGGAAAAGATCGCGCTGAACGATGATGTTGCCGACGTGGTCATATCCAACTGCACCATCAACCACGCCTCGGACAAGAGGCGCGTGTGGAAGGAGATATACCGCGTCATGAAGAAGGGCGGCCGCTTCATTGTGAGCGATATCTATTCAACGGCCCCTGTCCCCGATCGCTACCGGAACGACCCGCAGGCGGTCGCCGAATGCTGGGCCGGGTCAGTGACCCGCGATGAGTACCTTGAAGGTGTCAGGGCGGCCGGTTTTTCGGATGTCACAATACTCGAGGAAAGCGCCCCCTATGCGAAAGGCGCCATCGAGGTTGTAAGCTGGACCATATCGGCCAATAAATAATGAAGGAATTTATATAATAAGGAGATGTTTTAAATGAAGACACTCATTAAGAAGAAGAGTGCCGCACAATGCTGCGCGACAGCCCAGTGCTGCGCGAAGATCTCTTCCATCGTGGCAGGGTGCCACGATTAAGGGGCCGGGCCCGCCATGCCGGGGTACCGGCATGGCGGGCGTCACGGATACAATGATACGATCAGGATTCGTTACAATGAAAACTTTTTCAAAACACAATATATTCGGCAAGATCAGGGATTCGGAAAACTATTTCATTATCAACCCCCTTTCGGGGAACGCGGATATTCTTACGCCGGAAAAGGCGAGAGAGATCAGCGAAAAAACGTATGCCGATGTGGAAGAATACAGCGCGAAAGGGTATCTTGTTGATGAAATGGAGGAAGAACGCCTTTACAGGCTCAAATACCTCGATTTTCTCGACGAGCGCGAATCGAACGAGGTGCAGCTGTTTTTCGTGCCCTGGTATTCCTGCAATTTCTCCTGCTCGTACTGCTACCAGGAGGGATACGCAAAGGATAAGTCGCCGTTAACAGAGGAGGTCATCAATGCTTTCTATGCTTATATCACTCGTGAATTTTCTGACAAGAGGAAATACATCACCATTTTCGGCGGCGAGCCGCTTCTTCCCGGAGCCGGTTCCCGTGCGAGTATTGAGCAGATCATCACAAAGGCGGCGGAACGGGGAATACCGGTAGCGGTGGTGACCAACGGCTACCATCTCGGCGATTACCTCGATGTTCTGGCAAAGGGTTCGATCCGCGAGATACAGGTGACTCTGGACGGCGTGCGCGGCGTCCATGACGGGCGGCGTCCGTTGAAAGGCGGGGGCGGTACCTTCGACCGCATCGTGGCGGGGATCGACGGGGCCCTGGTAAGGGGCTTTCCCGTGAATCTTCGCATGGTCATCGACCGGGAAAACATAGATGATCTTCCGGCACTTGCCTGGTTTGCCATGGAGAAGGGCTGGACGAAGAACCCCCTCTTCAAGACCCAGCTCGGCCGCAATTATGAACTCCACCGCTGCCAGGCCGACAGCGCGCGCCTCTTCGAGCGGGCGGGATTGTACGAGAAGCTCTATGAGATCATCCAGCGTCACCCCCACGTGCTGGAATTTCACCGGCCCGCTTATTCGGTCTCGCGCTTCCTTTTCGACAATGGAGATCTGCCGGTGCCCCTCTATGATTCCTGCCCCGGATGCAAAAGCGAATGGGCCTTTGACTACGCCGGGAAGATCTATCCCTGCACGGCAACGGTGGGCAAGGACGGCGAAGAGGTCGGCACCTTCTACCCCGCGGAGACCAGGCGGGAGGACGCCATCGAGGAATGGGAATCGCGGGACGTGACCACCATACCGGAATGCGCCGGGTGCAGCCTTCAGTTGGCCTGCGGCGGCGGGTGCGGTTCGGTTGCGCGGAACAGGACCGGGAAGCTCCATGCCCCGGACTGCCGTCCGGTGCTGCCGCTGCTTGAAATGGGGATCTCGCTCTATTTCGACAAGGGGAATGAATAACGCGTCCGCGGCGGGCCGCGGTCGGCACAGAAAACAGGAGAATCATCATGTCGGAACTGATATCGTACATCAACGCATCTCAATTCGAAAGCGAAGTGCTGGGCGGCGGCAGCGTCGTGCTGGACTTTTATTCGACGGAATGCCCTCCCTGTGAGGCGCTGGCGGCTAAATTCGAACCGTTGAGCGAACTATACGGCAAGGACATCAGGTTCATGAAGATGTTCCGGCAGGAGAACCGGCCCCTGGCCGAGAAGCTCGGCGTCATGTCGTCGCCCACCGTGATTTTTTTCAAGGACGGCAAAGAAGTGGGACAGCGCCTGAGCGGCGGGATCAGAAGATCTGATCTTGTCGGGAACCTGGAACTGCTGATCGATAAGAAAAAGGCAGATGAGCTCCGGGCCATGGTGCAGCCGGTCATGACCGACTGCGATATCCTCATCATCGGCGGCGGGCCGACGGGCCTGACCGCGGGCATCTACGCCGCCCAGGCGAAGGTGAAGACCATCCTCGTTGACCAGGCCCTGCCGGGCGGTCAGGTGACCACGACCCACCTGGTGTCGAACTATCCCGGCTTCGAAAAGCCCGTTGAGGGCTTCATGCTTACCCATTTCATGACGGAGCAGGCCAAGCACGCCGGTGTCGAGTTCCGCCAGGCCGTCGAAGTGACGAACGTTGATCTCGCGGCAAAGACTATCCTTGTTGACGGTTTCGAGACGATCCGTGCGAAGCGGATAATAATAGCCACCGGGTCCTCATACCGGGAGCTGAATGTGCCGGGCGAAGCCGAATACAAGGGGAAGGGCATCTCGTACTGCGCAACCTGCGACGCGAAATATTACGATAATAAGGAAGTCGTCGTCATCGGCGGAGGCAATTCCGCCGTTGAGGAGTCCCTCTTCATAACCAGGTTCGCCAGGAAGGTCACCATTGTCCACCAGTTCGACAAGCTTCAGGCCAACAAGGAGGCCCAGGAGAAAGCCTTCGCCAACCCGAGAATAGAATTCATCTTTGAGCATGAGCCCAGGGCCTTTGAAAGGCGGCCTGACGGCGGCATGGACGTCACCATAGAAGACCTGAAAACAGGCGAGAGAAGAAAAATGGCTACCGACGGCGTCTTTATTTTCGCCGGACTGAAGCCGAATATAAGCATCTTTAACGGCGCCTTGAAACTGGACCAGTGGGGCTACGTTGCGGCAGACGAGCTGCTGCACACCAATGTGCCGGGCGTGTTCGCGGCCGGCGACGTGCGAAGCAAGCCGTACCGGCAGATAACGACCGCCGTGGCGGACGGGACCGTTGCCGCGATAACCGCGGTGAAGGAAGTGGAGGCGATGGCGGGATACTAAGGGGACATCCCTGACGTTGCATCAGTGTTTCAGCACAACGTTGATGCTGTTTCCCTTCTTGTTCCACTGTATGGAGCCCAGCGTGTTCAGGAGGCAGAGCCCCCTGCCGTGGGAGGCGAATAAATTCTTTTGAAGTTCCATCCGCGGGTCGGTTTCCGGTTTAAACCCATTCCCCTCGTCTTCGACGGTCATGTCGATCTTGTTCTTAAAGCCCCGTATGGTCAGGTGGATCTTTTTTGCTGCATCATAGCCGTTGCCGTGACTTATGGCGTTTTCCATGGCTTCGTCAAGGGCAAGCCTGAAGTTGAATTCGGATATCTCGCAGGCCAGGCCCGACTCCTGCAGGTCGTTCAGGAATGAAAGCGCTTCCATGATAAGTTTCCTGGCTTCATCTTTATCGCTTTGGATGACCTTTTTGAATGTCGATGAGTGATTTTTTCCGCTTTTCATGCTGTAAGTCCCAGTGACAGATTCCCATTCGTAATACGTGGTACTGCCCGGTTGACCGAAACAAAAAAATTCATTAGATTTTCGGCAATCAACGGCAAAAAAATTAGAATAATATAACGCGGGCTTGACGGATTTACCGTTCCTGCTTTATTAATAAAAAAAAGCTTGATCGGTTTCTTTTATTATCGTATCTCTATTATAGGGTTGCAGTCATGTCATATGTTATGTGAATAGTGACACCATGAATGATCCGGGTTTTCGGCATAGCCGCGCCATGATCGGGCCCCTGTTAACCGGTCTCATGGTGTTGCTTTTGATGGTTCCAGCCTGTTCGCCTCCTCCCTTGAATTCCAGTCCATCACCGCCAAAAGCCAGGCTCGGTGTGCTTGAACTGAGCAACTGGGACTTTGAGACAAAGGGGCCGGTCTGTCTCGACGGCGAGTGGGAATTCCACTGGTAAATGCTCCACGGCGCAATTGCGACTGATGCCCCCGCGGCATATCTTGTCGTCCCCGGAACATGGAGCGCGTCAAGGATCGCCGGGGCAAAACTTGGCCCACATGGTTACGGGACATGCCGCCTGAAGGTAATTCTGCCGGAAACGAGCGACAGCCTGGCAATCCGGATTCCAGATGTCGAAACGGCGTATAATCTTTACGCGGACGGCATGCCGGTCGGCTCTGTCGGCGTCGTGAGCTCCGACCCCAAGTTGTCTGACTGGCGTTTTGAACCGCGCATCTATTCCATCCCGGTACGGGGAAAGACCCTGGAACTGCTGGTCGAGGTCTCCAATTACGTTTACAAGGGCGGGGGGCTGTCCAGGTCAATAACGCTGGGCCCGGAAACGGCCCTCCATACCTCGTGGGAGACGAAGCTTTTCCTGGATTACTTCATGCTGGGAGGGCTGGTCGTCATAGGCCTCTATCATATCGGATTCTTTTTTTATCCGGCGGCGCGAAAAATCGACAATCTATTTCGGCATTTTCTGCATCATCCTGGGGATACGCGGCATCCTGGTCGGGGAGCGGATCCTCAGCGCTTCCTTTCCCTCCGTCCCCCATGAGTATTTTTTCAAGGCCGATATACTCACCATCTATGCCACGGTGCCTCTCTTCCTTTTTATATCTCTTCGACATATTCCCTGAAGAAAGCCCCCGGACGCTCAGAATGATTCTTGTCATTCCCGGGATCCTGTTTTCACTGCTGGTGCTTGTAACGCCGGCGCGCATTTACCACCACAGCATTGACTGGTCCAATTTCATCATGGTGGCTTCGGGCCTTTGCATGATCTGGATTGCGGGGAGGGCGGTATGGAAGAAGCGGGACGGTTCGGTGATCTTCGTCGCCGGCCTTATCATCGCCCTGGTGACGGTGGGAAATGACATCCTGCGCACCATGTACCTGGTCCAGACTGCCAACATCGCTTCCTTCGGGTTCCTTCTTTTCACCATGAACCAGGCGTACATGCTGTCGCTCCGTTTCTCACGCTCCCACGACCAGGCTGAAACGCTCACGCACCAGCTGGAAGCTTTCAGCAGAAGCCTTGAGTTCCGCGTCGATGAGCGCACGGAGGAGCTTGCCGAAGAAAAAAAGCGGCTTGCCCTGCGCAACAGGGAGCTTGAACGGAGCGAAAAACGGTTCCGGGACCTCGTGGAAGTGCTGCCGACCGGCGGCACCTCCTCGAACGCCTCGAAGAAGAAACCGCCTGGGCCGGCAGGACGGGGAGGCCCTTCTCCATTGCGATGGCCGATAGTGATAATTTCAAGTCGATCAACGACACCCGCGGACATGAATGCGGAGACATGGTGCTGCAGGGGGTCGCGCAGGCCATAAAGGAGTGCATCCGGAAGGAGGACATGGTGGCGCGGTGGGGCGGCGAGGAGTTCCTGCTTTTTTTCGCGGAAACGCCCCTGGAAGACGCCCGGATGACCGCCGAGCGGATCAGGGAAAAGATAAACGGCCTGTCGGTCGATTACAAGGGTATGCCCGTTTCCACAACGGTCACCATCGGTGTGGCGGAATACGATCATTCGATGAACGGTGACGCCAACATACGCAGGGCTGATGACGCCATGTACCGGGGAAAGCGCCTTGCCAGGGACTGTGTTGTCGCGGACGGGAGCCCAGAATGAGGAACCGGGGGCAATTGCCCCTCATTCAGTTATGCCGCCCGTGTCCATGTCGCCGGTGTCGAAGGGACCGGTCCTGTCCCTGTCATGGCACCGCTCCCAGACCTTCAGGAAGGCTTCGGCCGAATTCTCAAGGCCATGAGTGTCTACGCCGAAATTTTTCAATTCGCGGATGATGTCCCCTTCGAGGCCGATATGGCCGAACCCCTGGTAATCAAGGGGCGTGCCGACGCGCCCGGTCTGCAGTTTCCGCTGCCTGTCCGCGGAGGCCGGGTTTCCCGATGCGCCGCAGGTCTCATACCGCCCGCCGAAGCGGGGACGGATCTGCTGGATGAAGCCGTTGAAGTCGCTCGCGAAGGCGATGTCCACCTTGAGGCCGAGGGTCCCGTACTGGTAGGCCTGGGCGAAGGATTTCGTGGAGCCGTCGCAGTCATTGGGCACTCCCGATGCGCCATAGGTCTTGACCTGTTCGGAGCCGGTTCGCAATCCGATCATGCCGCCGGTCTCTCGTATCATTCGGATGATGTAGTCGGGCGTGGTCTTTTCCTCTTTCTGCTTTTTGTCAGTCATGATGGAGCGCAGGTGGCCGTGGGAAAGCACCAGCGGGTAATAATTCATCTCGGCGGCAATAGCGTACAGATCGCGGACGGCGCGCTCGGACATGTGGGAGATGTCGATGATCATGTTCTTTTCCATCATGGCCCTGGCCAGGTCCTTCCCCTCGGCGGTCATCCCGAGCCTGTTCCGGCCGCTGGCGTCCAGGTTGAAGCCAGGCGTCATGTCGCCTTCGCCGATATCCTCGATGATCTTGAAGAATTTGAAGATGAAATGGTGAGGCGCCACGCCGGTGAACCGGTTGTCGAGCTGGTGCGCGAACTGTATCGACCGGACATGATAGTGGCGGTAGTAGTAATCAAGCCGTTCCCGCCAGTCGTCATTGTTGAAGAGGCCGGTCACCTCGATGGCGAGGACCATGGCCAGTTTGCCGGAATTGATGATGCTCCGCGCTTCTTCCGGCGTACGGGCAATTTTCACCCAGTCCCTGTCGGCGGCAAAATCGATTGCCGCCTGGAGCTGGACGTCAACACTGGACATCTCGTTGCATTTCAGGCCGGGCTTCATGTTCTTTTTCGGCATGCAGGCGCAGAGCGGAGTGAAGTCGACGGCGGACATGACATACAGCGACAGGCCGTTTTCATGGGCCTGCTTGAGGTGCCCTTCCCATACCTGCTGGTGCGCGATGGTGTTCCACCGCGGCCAGCCTGAATAGGACGGATACCCGTTTCTTTTATGGAAATGCCATCCCGTGTCTCCGTCGGTGCCGGCAACCATGCCCAGGAACTCGTTCAACACGCCGTACCTGGTGCGGGCGTGGTCGCCGCCCAGGATGTCGCCGCCGGAGCATTTTTTGAGTGCCTCGCTTTCAGGCCCCCGGTGGCTCCCGTGGAACCAGGCGCCGGCATAGGCGTATTCAGCCATCTGGTGGAGGTGCAGGTCGGCAAAACCGCGGACACGACCGTCGCCGGCGTGATTCGGAGTTGAAATGAAAAAGATGGCGCCCATGGCGGCAAGTAGGAGCGCTGACGCAATGGATGAATACCGTTTCATGAATACCTCGTCTCTTTCTGCCCGGCATGGAAAGGGCCTGAAATGACGGAACGATTTATTGTACCATGAAGGGCCCGGCTGGTCAACAAGTTTTGGCCAGGGGACCCTCCAGTCAAGTCCGGATCGGACCTGGCGTCACGCCATGGTTTTTTGCAGGGGAAATCGGCCCAATATGTTTTTTGGTTGATAAATCCGGGGCTTTCTAAACAATTGTTGACATTCACATCGGCATGATCCGATCCAGTCTGCGACGCATCCGTCATTGATGGGGAAAGGTATAGCCACATGGATCGTGTCATCATCACATTATAACGGGGAATACACGCATGGCGGAAACAGCGAAACCTAGATTTACCTATGTCCTTGATAAGCCTGACAACCTGGTGGAAATGTTCGAAGAATCGGTCGCGAAATTCGGGGACAAGGAGTGGATGGGGACCAAGAACAGCGACAAGGTGTACGAATGGGTCACCTACCGGCAGGTCGCGAAGCGGGTCGACAATCTTCGGGCGGGCCTCGCCTCCCTTGGCGTTGGAGAGGGCGATGCCGTGGGCATAATCGACAACAACAGCGTGGCCTGGGCCACGGCCTGTTTCGCCGCCTACGGACTCTGCGCCCGGTATGTCCCCATGTACAAGGTCGAGCTGCCGAAGATATGGAAGTATATCGTGGAAGACAGCGGGGTGAAGGTCCTGTTTGTTTCGGGCGAAGAAATATACGACAAGGTCAAGGATTGGCCCGGCGAGGTGAAGGGCCTCAAGTACGTGATCCGGATCGAAGGAACGGGCCCGGGGACCATGGCAGGCCTCGAAAAAACCGGCGAGGCCTCGCCGGTCAAGGCCAGGTATCCCAAGCCTGACGACGTGGCCGGCCTTATTTACACCTCCGGGACCACCGGGGACCCCAAAGGCGTGCTCCTCACGCACGGGAATTTTTCCAGCAACGTCCATGCCGTCATCAAAACGCTCAATCAGCTTGACGATACCGTGAGGACGCTCTCGTTTCTGCCCTGGGCCCATTCCTACGGCCAGACCGGCGAGTTGAATGTCGTCATGCGTCTGGGCGGCTCGACGGGGTTCGCCGAAAGCCCGCAGACCATCGTGGACGATATTGCCGTGGTGAAGCCGAATTTCCTGGTCGCGGTACCGCGCGTGTTCAACCGCATCTATGACGGCCTGTGCGCGCGCATGAACGAGACCGGCGGCCTCGCCAAAAAGCTCTTCGACATGGGGGTCGAAGCCGGCCGTCACCGCAGGGAACTCCTCAAGGAGGGGAAAACGAGCGCCCTCACCGAACTAAAATTCAGGATTGCCGATAAAGTGGTGTTTTCAAAAATCCGCGAGCGTTTCGGGGGCCAGCTGTCCCAGTGCGTGAGTTCGAGCGCGGCCCTGAGCCCGGTCATCTGCGAGTTCTTCTTCGACTTGGGCATTCCCATATATGAGGCCTGGGGGATGACGGAAATTTCCCCGGCGGGTTCGATGAACAGCCCGGAGGCGTACAAGATCGGAAGCTGCGGCAGGGCCATCGACAAGGTGACGCTGCATATCGACCGGAGCGTCATCGAAGACGATCCCCACGGCAAGGAAGGGGAGCTTGTCATATACGGCCCCAACGTCATGAAGGGGTACCACAACAAGCCTGAGGAGACCCGGGCCGCCATGACCGAAGACGGCGGCCTCCGCACCGGCGACCGTGCCTTCGTTGACGAGGACGGGTTCCTCTATATCACCGGCAGGATCAAGGAGCAGTTCAAGCTTGAAAACGGCAAGTTCGTTTTCCCGGTGGCCATGCAGGAGGAAATCACCCTGCTGCCGATCGTCGAGCAGACGATGATATACGGCCTCAACAAGCCCTATACCATATGCCTCGTGTTTCCCGATCTGAACGTGCTGAAGCCGATCGCGGAGAAGAACGGCTGGCCCGCGGACCCGGCGGAAATGGTGAAGGTGAAAGCGGTGCATGAATATTTTACCCGGGAAATAACATCGCACCTCAAGGGGAAGTTCGGCTCCTACGAGATCCCGAAAAAGGTCCTGGTGCTCGCCGAGGGGTTCACACTCCAGAACGGTCTCCTGACCCAGACCTTCAAGCTCAAGCGGAAGGAAGTTCTGAAGCGGTACCAGGAGGATATCGACCGCCTCTATTCGGAAGAATGAGGGGCCCGCAGCGGCCTCCTGTCGTGCATCCCGACTTGTTAATCCAGCGGATAATCCCGGGCGCCGCCTAGCGGTCTGCACGGGCGCGTCTTTTCCTGAAATAGTCCTGCGCCCTGGCAATGGCGCCGATGGCCTGTTCCGGTGAAGAGTAGGCCATGATCCCCTCGCTGTCCAGGTGCCTGACAATGTTGCACGCCGCCGGTTCGTCGAAGGCCACCAGGTCAATGACCGGGATTATCGGCTTTTTAAAATTCCGTATCTGCTTCACCACGAGGTCAAGGAGCTCCATCTCGCCGTCGATCATCTTGCGCGCGGGCTGTTCCATGGCCTCGACGGGAAGGATCGGCGAATCGAGCCAGCGCCGCGCCCGGGCGGTCATGTACCCGAGCCCCAGGAGCAGTATGGCGTCCATGTCCCCGTGCTCCAGCAGAGCGGCGATGGAATCCGTGATCATGGATATTTTCCCCGGCGCGACGAGGTCGATGGGGTTGCGCCTGCTCCAGAAGGGGGGCAGGATCGCGTCAAGCTCCGACACGACGCGTTCATCTATGGGAGGGACCTCAAGGCCCGCCTTCTCGCACAGGTCGGCCGATATGACGCCCCAGCCGCCGCCCTGGGTCACGATGCCGATCCGCTTGCCGATAAACTCCGGCTGGGAGAGCAGGAGGCCCGCCACGTCGGCCACTTCGTCAAGGGTATCGGCCAGGATGATATTGGCCTGGCTGCACATGGCGTGAAACACGGCGTAACTTCCCGCCAGCGCGCCGGTGTGGGACATGGCCGCGCCTGCGCCGATGGTCCCGGTGCCGCCCTTGAGGAGGATGATTGGCTTTTTGAGGGCGACCCGGCGGGCTGTATCCAGGAACCGGCGTCCCTGCCGCAACCCCTCAACGTAGAGGCATATGATCCTCGTTTTATCGTCAGTTTCAAGGTACTCCAGGTAATCCTCGATCTTCAGGTCAGCCTCGTTGCCGGAGCTGATAAGGCGGCTTATGCCGATCTCGCGGCGGTTCAAACGGTACGTCATGGAGGTCCCCAGGTTGCCGCTCTGGGATACAATGGCGACGCCGCCCTGCCTGATCTTCGTCGACATCATGACGGACTGCACGGGAGAGGGATAGGCGCTGAAGACGCCCATGGTATTGGGCCCCACGACGCGGATGCCGTTTTCGCCGGCGATGGCAAGCATCTCCTGTTCCAGCGCTGCGCCCTCCGGACCGGTCTCGCTGAAACCGGCGGTGATGACCACCGCGGCCCGTATGCCCGCGGCGGCGCAATCCCGCATCGTCCCGGGCACCAGTTCCTTGGGCACGACGATCACGGCCAGGTCGACGGGGCGGGGGACAACGGCAAGGCTTTTATACATTTCCCTGCCGAACCAGGTCCCTCCCTGGGGATTGACCGGATAAATAACGCCGTCGAACCCCCCCCTGTAGAGGTGGTGAAGGATGTTGAACCCCCACTTGGTCACCGCGGTTGACGCGCCGATGAATGCTATCGACCGTGGTTCGAACAAGGCCCGGTATTGTTCTTTCTGGTTCATGGGAAGCCCGCTTGTCATAAAGAATATCATGCATTATGATTTTTAAGGGGGGGTGGCATCAAGCATTTTTTACGCCGGGTCAATACCGCTTCATTATAATGCCTATTTGACGTCATGGTCCTGCAAAAAGCACTTGCCATATTGAACACGGTGGTCATTATCTCCCACTGTCAAGAACAGGTGTTCATGCATCGTGCCTGCAATACCAGTAATCGGAGACGCCGGGTAATGAAAAAAATTGCTACAATGATCATGGTCGCTATTGTCTCTCTTGCTGTTTCATGCGATACCGACAACAAGGAGGATTCAAAATCGTTGACTGAAACCGCGCTTTTGTTGTTCGAGGCTGATAGAACCCCTGTCGCCCCGGTGCCGGAACCGTGCCCTGCGGTCGCCTATGATCCGCCTGCGCCCGCCGCGGCCCCACTCGTCGTTGACGGGAATTATTTCAAAGACAGCCATGGAAGGATAGTCATCCTGCGCGGCATCAATGTCTCCGGAAATTCGAAGGTCCCGGACTTCATGCCCATTGCCAGCGGCGACATGCTTGACCCGCTTCCCGGCTGGGGATTCAACACGATCAGGCTCCTCTTCACCTGGGAAGCATTGGAGTCGACACGGTGCGCCTATGACGAAGACTACCTGGATTATTACGAGCGGATCGTTAGCTGGGCCAGGGAACGGGGCCTGTATGTGCTGGTGGACTTCCACCAGGATGCCTATTCACGCTATTCCATCGGCGGCTGCGGCGAGGGTTTTCCGGAATGGGCGGTTACGCCGGCGGTGAAGCACGCGACCCCTGACAACGGCGAGGCCTGTTCCTCGTGGGGCCTGCGGATGGTTTTCAGCCTGTCGCACCAGAAAACGTGGCGGGACTTTCACCGGGACCTCTACGGCGTGCGCACCAGGTATTTGGACATGGTGGAGGCCGTCGCCTACCGGATGTCCCAATACGACAATGTCATAGGGTACGAACTGATCAACGAGCCCTGGGGGTCCAATGATCAGCTGGAGGAGTTTTTTGAGCTGGTTGCCGGCAAAATCCGCGGCCGGCACCCCAACACCATACTCTTTGTGCCGCCCAAGGCCATCGTGTCCAGCGGCATGGCGTCCAACACCATGGCAAAGCCGTCCTTCGCCAATTTCGCCTATTCCCCGCATTTCTACGACGGCATGGTGGCCCTTTTCAAGTCCTGGCGGGGCAATGATCCCGGGGATTCGCTGAATGCCCTCCTTGACAAGGCCGGATCCTGGGGCGTCCCCCTGGTGTTGAGCGAATTCGGCGCGCCTGCGGAAACCGATAATGTAGCCGGGTACATAGCGGCCCAGTATGACTGGCTTGATGACCACTTCGCGTCGGGGATCCATTGGTGCTATACCCCCGGCTGGACAAGCGCGTTAAAGGACGGATGGAACATGGAGGACTTCAGCATTGTTGACGATGCCGGCCGGCTGCGGGCAAATTATACCCCGCGGCCCTATCCGCAGAAAATTGCGGGCACGCCGGGGATCTTTACCCTTACAGATGCCGGGTTTACCCTGACATGGACCACAACGCTGCCCGACGCCGCGACAGAGATTTATTTACCGGAAGACTATAAAAATGATAAAACGCTTTCACACAGCATACCGGGCGGCAGCTGTGCCGTCTCGGGACAATTATTGTCCTGCACCGGCTCCGGCACGGGGAAGGCTTGGGTGACCCTGTCCCAATGAAAATGTTTTCGTGATGCGACGAACCGGGAAAAGATATTTCCCTGATCCGGGAATTGAACGCTCCGGGTACAATGAATGCCATGAGAAAAGCGCTGGACATCTGACCGGGATGGTATCTGTTGATTGCGGGACACCGGATAGACTGTTTTTTTTCATACTTGTCCATGTTGCCCGAATGAATGCTTTTTCATGCAGGCACCATGCACGATGCGCCGGGTAAGAACCTCGGCGTCGGAACCGGGAACCACGATGAGGAGTAAAACCATGAATCCATTGAAGACCCATCTGTCAGGCGCGATATGTTTGACGGCGTTCATCGCTATCGGGTGTGTCATGCTGCGTCCGGCAGCTTCCCTGGCCAACACCTATTGCGCCGGCGCCTATATTTCAACAGAGGCCGGCGGCTACACCTGGAGCGTGTCCCGGTCATCGACTTATATTTTTGTCACGCGGACACCGCCTTCAATGAGCACCGCGGTGATGGCTGGCGGCGGACTGGTGTGGACCGGTGAATTTCTTGACGGACGGTTCATGCTGAGGCAGAACCTGGGCTTGGAAGCGTTTATTGCCAAACGGTTTGACATAGCCCGCTTTTCCCTGGTCAATACCTTCTCCTATGTGCCGTTCAGGACCGATGATTTCTTCGTCTGGTTCGGGCCCCAGCTGAACCTCTTCTATATCTGGGGCAAGGATTCATCCAGCAGCATGTTTCTGTACAGCGATTTTATTGCCACCAATGTCCCTGTTTACAGAAAAAGGAGATATAGGATACTTCCCATCGGAACGGGCCTGGCATTGGGAGTGGATTATGAGGTATACCCCAATCTGCGCCTTTCTTTCGAGGGGGGCTTCCACCTCTCCACGTCGGTGTACGGATCGTCTCACGAGGTCGGCGACGGCAAGGCGTCAGCGACGGGATACGAGGGATATGCCACGGTGGGTGTCCTGTACCGGTTCACGGAAAAATCAAGGAACATGCAGGATGATGAATGACCGGACAGCCCGGGTTCATTCCGCTGATGGTGATTGTTTCTTAATGCCGGTTTTTCGGAAGGGCCGCATGGGGAAGGGCGGGATGCGGCTTTTCACCCCTGCCGTTGTGTGGCCCGCAGTTGCACGTCACCCGCACACATGGTACTCGCGACAACACCGTATTAACAACAGGTTTTTTTGCGCATTTCATACCGTGATCGAGCAGAATTGGTGGGGGCTTTCCTTGTTTTAAAGAGGTCAAATAGCGGTTTTTTTTTCTTGCTATAATAAAGATTTAATGATAAACTGAATGGTTTTGAATTTTTTTAGACTATGGGGGCCATGTGTGCGATATGATCAAAATCGCGGATCCAGGCGTAGCAACCGCCGGCATGGGGTGAAACGGTGAATGTTGTATCCACCCTGTTGCTTTTCTCTTTCCTGATATACCTGTATCTGGGCATAACGACCTATCAGCTTAACAGGCAATCCCGCATCAACATCCAGATGCTTGTTGTCTGCATGAATTTTGCGTTATGGTCCTTCGCCTACGCCTTCATGCATATAAGTGAAGACGTGGATGTGGCATTCTGCTGGTACCACCTGTCGACCTTTGGATGGCTGTTCTTCATCCCCTTCATCCTCCACCTGGTGATGCTGCTGTCGAGAAATGAGCATCTGACGGGGAAGGTCTTTTACCTTGTGGTCTACGGGACGCCGGCGGCGGCATTCATATGGGTCAACGGCTTTCTTATTGACACCTCCCTGATGCACCGCGTGTCAGGCGGGTGGATAACGGTCTACGATATCGGGCCGGTCTGGATATTTCTTTACCTTACCGCCTATTACCTGGTCCTGGGGATCGCCTGGTACGCCCTGTACCGGTGGGGTAAGAAGAGCCCCCACCGGCGCGTGAGAAAACAGGTACGGATTTTCCTCGTGACCTCCATTATCTCGCTGACAGGCGCCTCGGTTTTCGACAACATCCTTCCGTTCGCCGGCGTTGTCCGCTATCCCCTGATCGCGCCGATCATAATCCTGGTCTGGATGTTCGGCCTCTGGTACGCGATACACAAATACGGCATGATGAAGATCGACACGTCCTTCGCGGCCAGCACGATCATCAACAGCATGAACGATCTCCTTTTCCTGTCAGACCACGAAGGCTTCATACGGCAGACAAACCCGCATACGCGCAGAATCATGGAGATGGAACAGGACGATATCACGGGAAAGGCGATCCACTCCTTGATCAGGGAGCGGGAACTTGTCGGGGACGCGATTTCACGGTTCAAGGAGTCCCCCCTGGACCACGACAGCATAGAGGTCAATATCATGCCGCGTGCAGGGAGTGATATCCCGGTGCGGCTGTCAATGTCGGCCCTCCGCGACAGCGAAGGCGACCTGCTGGGCGTTGTGTTCGTCGGATATGACCTCAGGGAGAACCGCCAGCTCCGTAAATTCCAGGCCATGATGCAGGTCGAGATGGAGATGGCCGCGCAGATACAGTCCAGGCTGTTTCACAGTACGCCGCCTGATGATACGGCGTGGGAGATCAGCACCGTCTTCAGGCCTTTGTTGCCGGTCTCGGGAGATTTCTATGACTTTTACCAGGCAGGCGACACGCTGCGGGGCGTTTCCCTTTTCGATGTGTCAGGCCACGGCGTATCCGCGGGACTTATAACGATAATAGCGCGGTCCCTTGTCTTTAAAGGGTTCAATGCCATGAGGGACCGGCCGCTGGACGAGGTGCTGACGGCCATCAACAATGAACTGGTGAAGGAGATCGGGAAGCTGGACGATTTTATGACCGGCATGCTTATCCGCTTCAACGACGGCACGGCGGAATACGTCAATGCCGGCCATACGCACCTCCTCATGCGAAGCGCCGCCGGAGACGTCAGCGTGATCGACAACGCGGGACAGGACATACGGGGAGGCTTCCTCGGCATTGATTCCATCGTGCCGAAATTCACGGTTGTCACGTTTGAAGTCAACCCCGGCGACCTGATACTGGCCTACACGGACGGCCTCGTGGAATGCATCGACAGCGCGAAAAACCGCTACGGCCTTGACCGTCTCGTTGATTCCTTCAGGCGGGCCCCGGCCGGAAGCACCGACGGGACCATGGCCCGCATCATCGGAGACATGGAACGCTTCATCGGCAACCGGCCCCTGAGGGACGATCTCACCGCCATTCTGCTTCGACGCAGGTAGCCGTTACCCGGCGGTAGCCTTCATCATTGGGGCGTCTGGTTCTTTTCAAACGCCATGAGCACCAGCCACCGGTTCCAGATGGCTCCCCTGCCCATACCGATGACCTGGTTCTTTGTCGGCATGTATATCATGTTGAACCCGGGCTGGATGCGGGCGTCCCAGAATGGGATCGGGAATCCGACCTGTAGGCGCGAGATCACGTACAAGCGATGGTAGAAATTCGGCGACTAATAGCCGTGCGTCACCCCGTAATCCTGAAGATAGCCGCCGATCTGCTCGGCATTGTTCCGGTCCACGCCGATGAAATATCCACCGTATACATCAACCAGCAGATTGAAATCGCCCTTGAAGTCGTAATAGCCGCCGGCGTTTGAATAGAACCGGTGCGTGTTTCGTATGCCGGATTCGCACCAGATCCCCTCGGTGTGCCCGGTCGGAGGGGCCCGGTTTGTGCCCAGTTTTTCCCTGAAAAAGAGACGGTCGTAGTCATGCCAGGTTCCGTATCCGATGCGCCGGGCGTAATTGTATGCAAGGCGGACCATGTAGCCGTGATTGACACGTTCCATGCTTTTATCCTGTACGTCGTTCAACACTATCTCGATGCCCGGCTTGATCTGCCCATGCCGGCGCGGCATGTTGACGTATTTGTGCCCATTGGGCGTCAATACCGACAGGCGGTACAAGTGGTACGACGCCTGTCGTCATATCCCTGTTGGTAGGACCTCCAGGCCGCATAGATCGAATGCTCCAGCAGGGGTTTGACACCGGCGAAGATGCGGTCGGTCTTGTGGCCCAGTATCGCATAAATTTTCGTTGTGGTGAGCGTGAACCGGGCGTAAAGGTTCGGGTCTTTTATGTTTTCGTCGGACCGGTAATAGGCTATGAGGGGCGAGAGATCATCGCTGTCGCCGGGAAAATGCTGATCGACGCCCGGGGCGAGATAATGCCGGTATTCCTGTTTTTTCTTGCGGGGGTCAAGTCGTCAATTGCCGGCTCAGTCAGGTCCTGGCCTGAAACCGAGAGGGAAAAGAAAAGTCACATGCACAGACATCCGATCGGCAGGGCCTTTGCTTCAAGTGCAGATCGCAGTACCATCGTGAACCGGATGATTGAAATAATAAATGCCCCATGGCACCTGCGGCAGGACATTGAGGATATTCTGGTTGATATGAAAAATGAATCCATTTGTGAAATTATGGAAGAAATGGCGCTGAGTATGGAGATGCCCGAAGAAGTCCGTATGGCTGACGGACGATTAAAGGCACTAGTGATGGTGAAACAACGTATCGAAGAGTCTTAATGCAAACAGTGGTCACGTAATGAATATGTTCTTGACATATAAATGTCTATTATGTTTTTGTGTTAACCTGAATATGTAATGATCACCGTGCCAAAGGTGATGGAGTTCACCGTTAACTGCCCGATGGCTGATGACTCCTGCATGAATACTATGGATATATATTTATGGAGGAGATTTGGAAAAGATACTTTTCGTAGCGGCTGGAGGTAGCATCGGGGCGGTTTCCCGTTATTTAATCTCATTGCTGGCCGACAAATTATTCACCGATCGTTTCCCCATAGGCGCATTGTTCGTAAATCTTTCCGGCTGTTTTTTGATAAACTCGATATTCTCTCTCGCCAGCGAAAAAAACATGATAAATCCGTCCTTTCGTCTTTTTTTCGTTACCGGCTTTCTCGGGGCTTTGACCACATTATGTGAGGCGGACAGACCATGACTGGATCGGCCTGCGGGAGCGAGCTGATCGCACAATACAGCCGTCTCCTTGAAATAGAGCGTGAACTCGGCGCATCAGCCGTGTTCGCGACCAAGCTGAAGCAATGAGGATGCGCACATGGACAAGCGGGTCATATTTGCAATCGTGATTCTCGCCGTCCCTTTCGGCATAATTGGGTCAGTCATGGCATTTATGAATGCTTACAGCGGCTGGAGTCATTTTCCGGGAATAAGCAGAAAAAAGAAAACCGCTTTTGCCGTAGAAATGGCCGTATTGGCCTTTATCATGGCGATCATCTGCTCGGGGGTCGCGTTGTTTCTATTCAGAGGGCAATAAGGAGGTCATAAACATGATTGAAAATGCGGTTTCTTTACGCGAACGCGCAATAAGCGCGATTCATGTCGTTGAAGCTGTAAGCACTGAATTTAACCTTCAAAGCATTGAAAAGGTCGCCGGTTCCGTGCTGCGTTTCGTCAACGAACAGCGTTACCTCGACATAGCCGTTCTCGGACAATTCAAAGCCGGCAAGAGTTCGTTCCTGAACGCCCTCACCGGAACGGCGGTCCTTCCCGTGGGCAGTATTCCCGTGACGTCAGTCATTACCAGGCTTTCTCCGGGGGAAAACAACCGTGCGCTCGTGACCTTCAACGGCGGCGGCGTGCGTGAAACAACAATTGAAGATCTCGACGAATATGTATCCGAATCCGGCAATCCTGAAAACGAGAAGGGTGTGGCCATAGTCGATGTCGAGCTCACGGAACTCAGAAAATGGGGCGGCGCCCGGCTCATCGATACGCCCGGGATCGGGAGCGTATGGAAGCACAACACTGAAACGGCCCTTGGCTGGTTTCCCGAGACTGGCGCCGTTCTTTTCGTGATGAGCGCCGAACGTCCGATTTCAGAGGTCGAAATGCGTCTCTTGGAGGATGTCCTCCGTTATTCCCCGGAAGTTTATATAATAATTACAAAGATTGACCTGTATTCTGAAAAGCAGGTTGCGGATATTGTATCTTTTACGGAAAACGCGTTAAATACAAACCTTGAGCGCTCGTTTCCCCTGTGTCCCTTTTCTACCGTTAAGGACACGCGGAAGCATGTTGATAAAATTGAAACCTCGATCATTGGTCCTCTGCTTGTTCGTGTTGACGAAGTTCGCAATACTATCGTGCGCCATAAGGCATCCACGCTGATAAAATCATGTATTTCATACCTTGAAATTGCGAGACAGGCATCCAAGGTCGAACGCGGCGAGCTTGAAAAACTCAAAAAGGCCGTCTTTGAAGAGCATATGAACGCCCACTATGTCCGCCGTGAACTTCTGTTCATTCTTGACAGCTATAAAAACGAAACGCGTGAGACGCTGTTCGAATATATGAAGGAGTATATTAAACCCATTATAGAGAGACTGACCGCTGATTTTTTACAATCATTTCCCGGGTGGAAAGGCACGCTTTACTCGTTTACGAAACAATATGAAGCATGGATAAAAGATTCCCTCTCATCGGAAATAAAAAAGCTGTTGTTGGAAGAGGATCGTTCCTCGTATATTATAACCGGCGCAAAGAAGCACTTGTCTTTTTATCTCAAGTCTTTCCGCCAGCGGCTTAATGAAAACATAAGCAAGTCTCTCGGAATTTCCATGCATTCCGAAGAATGGGGAGAACTTGTGTTCGATATACGCCGACCGGATATCTCAATAAGCAGGGCTTTTGATTTCCATCTCGACATGTTCTGGTTCCTGTTCCCCATGTTTATCTTCAGGAAGATTTTCGCCCGTTTTTTCGCCGGTCAGATCCCCGGTGAAGTGGACAAAAATATCCACCGCCTTGTTTCGGACTTAACGGGGAAGATTTACAGGGAAATGGACCGCATGATGGAGCAGACCCTCTTGTATGTCAACAACGAGCTTAAATTAGTTGAATCCCTCATGGAGCGAACCCCCGATACCGCCGGCCGTATTGATGAAGTCAAGCATAAACTCACGGAGATGGAACAACTCTTGCATGAATAGAAGATCGGAACATGTCTGAAAAACAGTGTGTCTTCTGCAAACGGGCCCTGGAGAAAAGGCGCGCTTCCTTGCTGAGGAATTGCTCTACGTGGGTCATGCCAGGGCGAGGCATGTGCTTTGGGTAAGTACTGTTATGTAATTCTCATTTTCTCTCCGTATCCACAGAATGCCCGGAACTTATTAAGCTTCCCGTGGAAAAGAGGTATCGGTCTTATTGCTGGAATCGCTTGATAAGGATAATTCTTGACAACAAAGATGCACAGGGCAAATAGAACTATGAATATTCCTCAAAATAATAATGCATCCTTATCCCGTTTCTTTTCAGGAGGGGGCGCGGCATTACGCGTTATACGGTCTACGATTGAAGACGCGTCGGTTGTGCGTATCGCAACAGCCTATTTCGAGCCGGCGGGATATGAGTGCCTCAGGGAGGTGCTTCGAGGCAAGGAAGTCAGGCTCCTGTTGGGCCGTCCGGACACGGGCGCAGACAGGATAAGCGAGGTAATCTCGGAATTTTTTGAATCGCTCGCCACGACCCCATTAGATGACAGGACAAGAGCGATGGAGGAGCTTCGCGATGCTGTCAGGAGCCGCAGGTTCCTGGTCAATGTTTCGGTCAATGAGGGCCCTACCTCAATGGACCCGCGCTATATATATCATCACGCCAAGCTGTACATCGCCGATGAGCGGGCCGCCGTGGTCACCTCGGCCAATTTTACCAGGCATGGACTTGTTGCGAGCCGTGAAGCGGGTATTGCAATTTATGATACCGACGATGTTTTATTTTTTGTTGAAAAGTTCGATTATTATTACGATAAGGCCGTCTGCATCGCCGAAGAGCTGCTCGATCGTCTTGATGAATGGCTCAAAATTTACCGACCCTTTGATGTATATATTCGTTCACTCATCGAACTGTACGGACTTCCCGACGACGAAGAGACGGGCACGTTGCCTCAGCTGGCAGGGTATCAGCGTCCTGTGGTCTCGCGTATTCTTCGTAATATCGAGGAATTCGGGGGCGCGATGCTTGTGGCTTCCACCGGCCTTGGAAAGACCATTATGGCGGCTCATGCCGTTGCATACTTACGGATGAAGAACCAGATAGATGCAGCTATTGTTTTGTGTCCAGCGGGGCTGAAACGAATGTGGCAGCGAACGATGCGCGCTGCACGCCTGTCAAGCATCGAATTCTCATATTACATTCTTTCGGTCGAGGATTGGCGGCACTACCGTGATATCGCCGAGCTCGAGGGGGAACTCCGAAGGGCGAACGGTAAAACCATCATTATACTTGACGAGAGCCACCACTTGAGGAATTCCCAAGAAGGCAACGAAATACGGCTGCGCAACAGAAGGATAATCGACGCCGTGAGCAAGCAGGCCAAAGTGCTGCTCATGACAGCGACCCCCTACAGCAGGGGAATTGATGATATCAATAACCAGCTGGCCCTGCTTCCTCCTCGTGGAACGGAAAAAACGCTCATGGGAGAAAACCATGGCATCCCCTGGCAAGTGATCAATGCCGGAGAGCTTTCGGAAATTTCCCCCGGAGTAGTCCTCACATCGCCCACGGTGGTGACCCACTTCAGCTACAGGGATCCGGCGAACGAGCGCTTTGTCCTCTTCTCGGGCGACCAGAAAAGGTATTTCCCGAGGGTCATACACATGAAGAACATGGAATACCGAAACGAATGCGACGGCATGATGGTAAGGCTTCTTAAAAGCGGGCTCCTCAACCGCAGATCGGCCAATGAAGACAACGGTTCTCTTTTCGAAGATTATCTCTCGGGCGACCGCGACCCGCTTTTCGAAGCGAGGGTCGTTCACCAGTTCTGCTCCTCCATGAAACAGGCCGATGAACTCCTCGCGAAGATGGAAAGGGAGGAGGGGTTCAGGAAGATGCGTTTTGAAAACCAGGACAAACTTACACAGGTAACATCGGAGATGCGCCTGGAAATCGCTCCGTATATCGATCCCGCACATTCATCCGCCATCGAGGATAAGATCGCCAGGTTGATGGATATTGTCAAAACCCATGTTGATAAGAAAATTGTGATATTTTGCTTTTATATTGAGACTGCCAAATACATCACCGAAATTATTGGAAGGCTTGTTCCCGGGAAGTCCGTGGCGCACACCGTGGATAAAAGTGAAGACATTGAGGAATTGATAAGGAGATTCGCCCCTGTCGCCAACAGCATTGACATACAGGGCGATGACGATGGAGCGGAGACCGACGAGAGTGCCATCGATATTCTCGTGGCGACCACGGCCATGTCCGAAGGGTTCAACTTCCAGGACGCCTCGGTAATGATCAATTTCGATCTGCCGTGGACCGTCCTGGTGCTGGCGCAGCGAATGGGAAGAATACTGCGGCCATGGAAGGTGCCGAGGGAGATATACGTGTACAATCTCATTCCGTCAACGATGGGCAATCGCGATATCCATCACGCCCTTAACTGGCAGAACCGACTTGTGGCCAAAAACAGGGAGATGCGGTCTTTCGCCGACATCCCGGTAATGGTGGAGGAAAAAGGCGAGGCCTTCGAGATGACCGAGCTTGCGCGATGCATGCATAATTTTGGCGACGCGGACCTTGAACTCGACGAGGTCATGCGGTTTATAGAAAATGCCGACCATCTGAGCACCAGTAATTTCATTGATGACCTGGCGGGCCTCCAGGACCATGAGCTGAAAAAATACAGAAGGCTTCCCGACGGAATCAGGAGCTTTAAACAGGCGGCAGTAAAAGACGTGAGCTTGTATGTTTTATTTTCAAGCAAATCGAGACTGTATCCCGCAATTTTTAACAGACAGGGGGGGATTGTTCTTAACAGCAATCATGTGGATGAAATAATGCAGGTCATCAGGTCTGCACCGGATGAGGACACCTGTCTCGATTACATGGAGCCGTTTGAGCTCGACCGATGGGTGGAAAAATCGCGCAATGAATGGGCGGCAAGGAATGATTATTTCCCGGATCAGTTGACAATAAAATGCCTGATGGTACTGCATCCCCGGTAGGGTGCGCCGCCGTCGGCTGATTACGATAAAAAGTCCCGGATAATAAATGAGAAGACTGAGCGCATCGCTGTCAATAAAGAGACTGTGGGAATCCAATGGAAAAAGCCTTACATCTTTTTGATGAAAGAGCCTATAATGGCCATGAATGAGCAGATAGAAATTCAACCGGGAGCTGGGCTGACGGATAATGATCCCGCCCTTACCGGAACCACGAAGCGTTCCCATATAAACAAAAAGCACGTTACCGTGAGTTCTAAAACGTCCTATTCTGCTCCCAAGGGAGTACAGTTATCGAACCAGCTCTTGGATGATATCCTGCTGGATTTTATAATTTGGGCGGTGGAAGTATAAAATAATCAATTATGTGCTATCGTATGTATTCTTTTCTTTAACTTCTTATACGAGCTTTCATTATCCCTGACTGGGAATCTGTGCTTCCCGACATACACATATGATATTTTACCTTCATCCATCATCTGGTGCACTCGCTGCCTGGTAACCGAAAGTTTCTTCGCAACCGAATCAACATCAATGAGGTCAGAGGCGACGACCCGTTTTGAGTCCTGGCGCGCTTTTTCATCAGTCAGCTTCGATGTTATGATTTTACTCGATTTAATGCTGTATATCCCTTCACCGCAGGCAGAGCAGAAATATCCGTCAAGGTTGGTCACGGTTATCGGTTCATATCCGGGGTTGCGGTATGTTTCCGACATGCCTTTTTTGTATTTCATGGTTCCTTTAGACCCGCAGGAAGGGCAATCAACCCATTTTTTTTCTTTCATGTCATTTCTCCTTGAATGAGATTATCACCGTTTCATCATCAAGAATTTGCAGTTTAATATAGGCTATTTTGGTAATAATCCTTGTATGATAAACGTCCTGCTACAAGGTTGCATCAAAACGGCTCGTCATTGACTTGTATAAGTCCGATGCTTCAAGCCTGAGCTCACATTCGGCAAGATCTTCTGATAATAGTGAAAAATCCTCAAAACCGCTTTTAATAGCTGCAGCGGTAATTCGATATCGGCCCTCTTTGACCAGGGCCTTAACCCGCAACAGCGAATAATGTGCCTTAAATTTATCCATTTATAATATCTTTACAATGTCAATATATTAAAAATATACAGAATGGTCAATAGAAAAATGATTGATATGAATGCCTTTAAGGGAGTTCGAGTCTTATCGTAATGCAGCGGGAAGACAGTATTCGAACCAACCATTTTGTCAATAATCGCTACAATAATGGTCGGAAAATAAAAAAGGCGCTTCCCGGATTTCGAAAAGCGCCTCATGCTCCCACGGGAAGACAGTATTCGAACCAGCTGATTGATTATATCCTGCTGGATTTCATGATCTGGATGGTGGGGCAGTAAACAGGATTAAAATCTATCATGCTTCACAACACATATCAGCCAATGGTTTGACTCGGGGTTTATGCTGTTTGGCTTCCCATAGAGAAAGCCTGTTTTGCATTTCCAGCCAGCTTTCCGGGGTGGTACCTGTGGCTTCGCCAATCCGCACGGCCATTTCGGGGGTCAGCGTACAATGGCCATGCACCAATTCTGAAAGTGTTTTTCTGGATATACCCATACATTCAGACGCCTTGGTAATTGTCAGATTGAGGGGTTTTATCACGTCTTCAAGAAGTACGATCCCCGGATGCACAGGTTTTCTTTTTGTTATATTCATGATGTTAATCCTTGTTGATTTCAATGATAGTCAATATAATCAACGACTATCACATCTTCACCTTCAAATTTAAATGTCACTCTCCAATTACCGCTGATGCTCACTGCCCAGGTACCGGCCTTATTGCCGGATAACACATGTAATTTATAACCTGGCAGGTTCATGTCTTTCGGTTTTTTGGCAGCTGCCAGCCTGTCCAGAATACGTTCGAGTTTCGATGCATGGTCGGGCTGGATTCCTTTTTTGCTGCCAGTATCAAAGAATTGTTCCAGCCCTTTGTGTTTAAAACTCTTTATCACAAAACCAATGTAACCCAATGGGTTACAATAATCAAGAGAAAAATCTTGATTTCTATAAATTATTCTAAGTGTAGTTTGTGGAGTTCGAGTCTTATCGTAATGCTGCGGGAAGACATTATCCGAACCGACCATTTTGTCAATAATTGCAACAACAATGGTCGGAAAATAAAAAGGCGCTTCCCGGAGTTCGAAAAAGCGCCCATGCTCCCACGGGAAGACAGTATTCGAACCAATTGATTGATGATATCCTACTGGATTTCATGATCTGGATGGTGGAAGTGGGCATTTAGAATTCTGGGGTATTGAAAATGCTGTTTTTTCTCCAATTATGTTTCCCCAGAAATAAATACATTTATGCAGTTATGTATAGATTATATATTAATTTTATAGTATTTGCATTTCCCAAGCGTTGAATATTGGACTTTTAACTCAACTACCTTTTTATCAATCAGGTATTTTAGGAAATCGATATATTTTGTACCGCTTTTATTGCTATAACTGATTTCGTTCATGATTTTTCGCATCTCAGATTTTTGTTCTTCTGTAACAGACTTTTTAAGGACATACTTTTTTCCGGTTTTATCAAGGTAATAGGCGTCCATGAATAATAACTTCTTATCTTCATTTTTTATTTTTGCTATGATATCGTTCATAAACGCATCAGCAGGCTTTCTTGCTGGCACATCACCGGATACCCAGCGACCTAAAAGGGTTGATGGCAGGGGAGTGAGACCATTAAGGGCATGAACTGTAACGTCCCAGTATATCCCCTCCATGGCCCTCAGCTGTTCGTAGGTAAGACTCTCAAAATATTTTCGCCAGCGAATTAATTCTATTAAAAAGATTCTGAGTTTGTCTTTCCTGTTCTTTGAAAACTCTGATTCTCGTACAAGCAGGTCAACTTGGTCTTGGGATTTTTGGTTTATCTTTATGGAATTTTTACTTATGCCAAATTCCCGATTTATCCGACTAACTTGGTTCAAAATACGTCTTTTTCGCTCCTCTTTCTCCTGGTCAGTAAACTTCTTTCTTTTAGGTGAAAAAAACATATTAATAGCTTGATCCATTAGTTCAGGTTTCATTTTCCCCTGCATCTCAGCCATAAAATTCTTTTTTGATTTATAAAAGAATCTGACTAAGGTTCGATCATCAATACTCATTCCGGACATGGTATCTTCCTCCCAGAGTTGTTTAATTATTAGTAATCCTTAGAGATATTCTCTTTGGAAAATTATAAAGAACTAAGATTTCAGAAATACTGTAATTGCCTGAAATCTTAGTTCTAGTTTTCATCAAAGTGCTGCCTGTTTAATACACTTCAGAATTCCGGTTAGTACATCCTCAATGTTTTCTCCGCCATTAAAATTGAAAACAAAGACATTTTGTACAACCGGAGTAACGTGCTTTTCTTCTACTTGCTCACCGAGACGTTCCGTTAGTGGAATATATCTCGGCGGTATGATTGGTTTTCTATTCATACTTTCGCGTTGTTTGTGATGCCTTGATACTCTGGTAAATCGTCGAGTATTGCTGCTGGTATTAAAAATTGATTTATAGGGTTTCATAAGAAACCTCCTTAAAATAAAATTTTAGAAGATATATTCAAAATCATCTTCTATCGCTTGCCATTGAGTCAGGGTGATGCCTAGAACCCAATGGCTATATTTTATTAGTATTTCGAGGTTTTAATAAATTAGCTTAATTTTACACTTTTTCGAAAAATCATTTTGAATTGTCATTTATACTTCACAACGGTCGTGTTTTAAAAATCCGCAACACTTTGCTCTTCTCCGGCAATAGGTGAAATGCTGCCAATGCTTGATCAGAGTGGAGGCGGGGCAGAAATCCACTTGTAAATGACAGAAGTAAGAATCCCGCTTCCCGCGGGTTCTCATTATCGCTCTGAAATCAAGATGTAATTGACATTGAATATTATATAATAGAATTGTTTGATATGGTTTACATTTACGGGTGATTGAAATGGCTAAGAAAGAAAACTCTCTGGTGAGAGGTGATGTTCTTTTCACGGATGCAAGCGTGAATTCACAACTCAAGCGCGGCGTTGGGGGATATCTTTTTCTGCCTGCCGCGCTCCTGGAAGCCGGTCCCGACAGTATTGATAAAGCGGATATAATCGGGCGGTTGGTGCTGCGCAGATGTACGGGCGCCGGTTCAACTCAAATGGAAATTCGTACGATTGTATGGGCGCTCGAGGATTATCAAAAAGCAACCGGTTCCCGCCATTGGGAATTGTCAGTGTACACGGATTCCCAATGCGTCGCGGATTTATCGCGAAGAAGATCCGGACTGGAGAACAAGAATTACATCAGCAAGAAAACAAAAACCGAGATAAAGAACGCGTCATTATACCGGAAATTATATTCATTATATGATGAACTGAACATGAACGTTATCAAGGTCGAGGGGCATTCCCGTGTCGCCTCGCATGACACTGTTCATCGGATATTTTCCATCGTCGACAGGGAAGTCAGGAAGGCCCTCCGATCATGGATGGAAGAGATTAAAAGAGGCGTTTAATGCGGATACTTGTGGATGCGGATTCATGCCCGGTCGTTGTAAAAGAAATACTGTATCGTGCGGCCGAGCGCGTTCATGTTCCCCTTGTGCTTGTTGCAAATCAGTGCCTGATCGTACCGGGCTCGGCGTATATTTCATGTATTGAAGTTTCGGCCGGTCCTGACGTGGCGGATGACCGCATTGTTGAAATGGTGGAGGTTAATGACCTTGTCATTTCCGCTGATTTGCCCCTTGCGGACCGTGTGATCGCCAAAGGCGGTTTCGTGCTCAATCCCCGGGGCGATCTTTATACACCGGAAAACATCAAGGACCGCCTTGCCACGCGCGATTTAATGGACCTTCTCAGGAACAGCGGAATGGACACGGGCGGGCCTTCCTCTTTCAGACAGAAAGACCGCCAGGCTTTCGCCAATCAGCTTGATCGTTTTCTTGTGAAGGGATCTTCCAGATGAAAAATTAATGCGATGTGACACTATTTGTCATGGTACATTCTATACTTTCTATTAAGCTAGTTGTTTAAGGAGAATTGATGGTATGATGAAAACATATACACCTTTCTGTGAGCCCCAGGATGAATTCGAGCTTCAACTTATAGCGCATGAGAATCTTCTACAAGAAGAAGAGATCATTTTCGCCGGACACTCCCATTCATGCGATCTGTGCGGAGCTTCGTTCAATAATAAACGGCTTATGCTGGACGCATGCCTGGATGGTGAAAAGAATGCATGGGGCTGCATCTGTTCCAGATGTTTTATTAAATATGATTGTACGATGGGTCCTAGAAAAGGACAAATGTTTACTCATCTTCAAAGCGGTGAGTGGCTATTAACGGCAGGATACGATCAATAATTGAAGTCTTTTCTTATCATCTCCCTTCACTGGGGTCCATAAGACAGGATCCGACGACAGTACCTTTGAAACTTTATAATGCCGGAGAATGGTAACCCTTTAAAGCCCCTTTGGGGTGTTTTTGGCATGGACCAGATGTTAAATGATGGAGACTGGGATCTGAGGCACCACAATATTTACAAAAATATTTTGTTTTTTCACTTCCTTCATAAAGTTTATGATTCCCTTTGAGTGGGCCATTGGGATGATATTGGCATGGGCCAGATGTTAAATGATGAATATTCGTATCTTTTGCCCCGCAATATTCGCAATAATAATTTCCCATAAGCCCTCCATGATAAATTATAAAATATAAAATTAAAGTGTGTTTTATTGCTCTATGAGCTAGTTACTCTTGTATTATTTCAATTTACTAAATTTTTTTAAAAAAACTTCAAATAGCTTTATCCATATATCTTGTTTAAAACCAACCGAAGAAGGATGTTGAACCTGGCAGACATAAGTATCGTTACCTGAAATATTATATTTCCATGTCTCCATTATGTTGTTGCCATGCTTAATTAGAATCCCTTCTGAACCTTCTTGAGGTAAGTTCATATACATTTCGTATCCTAAGGCAATTACGATATCAGGTTTAAGTTTCTGCAATATTTCTTTGAATGCTCCTTTCGAGTTTTCCCAATATTTTGCTGGTACTTTCTGTTTGGGATTGTCCATTCGTTCCTGAATATATTCATAAAAACATACATCATCCCAGAAGAGCTTTTTATTAAGGGCATATCTTTCTGGTGTAATTTCATCCCAATGATTTGGATTAGAAAATATATTTTGAATTTTTGTAAAGAATGGGTAGTTCCAGTCATCATTTATTAAACCCTCAATATATTCTTGTACAACATGTTTACTTTTTTTCTTATCATAAATTGATAAGCCAAGAATTAGTATTTTAGGATTTTGTTCTAAATAATTTGAGCCTTCCCATGGAAGCAGTTTTATTTTATCAGAATACATATAATACCTCAAATTGAGACTATTGTTTTATCTCAATGAATTTTACTTTTTAATATTAAGGCTCCAACTCTTTAAAATATTATTTAAATATTAGAATGCATTATTGACATTGTTATGTCAAATATATTAATTTATTTTCTAATTACATCTAACTTTGAGTCACATGCATTTTATTGATTTCAAATTAGTATCAATATTATCCTCAATAGTCAATTGGGCTGATTCAATGAAAACGAATAGAATACAATTTAATAATATTTATAATTTTAAAACATTTGATGTAAGACCAGGAAATAAAAAGGCGTTCAAGATGTGCTCCCAATTAGCTTCTAATTCATGGACCGGACCAAATATAATGTATTTATATGGGAGGACTGGTTCAGGGAAAACACATTTGCTCATTTCCACATATCATGCATTAATCAATGAAATTCCTAAGAATAGAATCATATACATACCAACTTACAAATTCGTACATGATTTCATCCAATCGATTAGGGAAAGGACGGGGGACGATTTTGTTAATCAATACTTTAATCTTGATATGTTGTTACTTGATGATTTTGACGATTTGACGGATAAAGAAGAGACTCAGACTGAAGTATGTCATGTCATTAACGACTTGTATAATAAGGGCAAAATGATTGTTGTTTCAGGATTATTTCATCCAAAAAAATATACAAGTTTCAACAAAAAGCTTAAATCCCGTATCAATCGGGGCCAAATTATAGAAATACAATAAATTCATCCAAGATCAAAATTATTCAGTTGAAATATACATCATAACTTCTAACTTAAAGTTATAAGTAGAATGATTGTTTCGTGTATTTTTGAGAATATAGAAGCGGGGGGTGTATCATGACTAATGTTTACAATATAAAAATAAACATCTTCAAGAGATGCCTACATATTCTCGGCCTTCTGCAAAATAACAGTGCTAATAGCAAGTGGAATGCACAGAATATTACCAACACCCTTTGGAAAGATAAATCACTGTTCGGCGACTATGCTGAATCTAAAGATTTTTCACCTAACCCTGCTGCTGTGGCCAAAAACGCCAGGACGTTTTTGAAATCTAGAGGCCTTGTTTCAATAGGGCAGGGCAGGAGTGAATGGGAAATAAATAAAATACACAGAACAGTACTGGAGGAGATCTCCTTCAGCCATTCAATTTTTACATCAGAAGACTTTCACAGGAAACGGGCCATAGCCAGCCTGGTAAAAAGGACTCCGGAATCATGTCTCTGGATATTTACCGCAATACACTTCGCAAGAATCGAAAAAAAGAAAATTCAATTCAACTATACTCGCTCTTACAGTGACGAGCAGGAATCATTCATTGTGCATCCATATTTCATCATTCTCACCAATGACAATTTCTATTTGTACGGAAAACCTACCGACTCCGGAGAAGCAAATTACTTTATTTTAAGCAAAATCAAGGACATCGAGATAATGAATGAAACATTCAATGAAAAAATAATCACACCTGATTATATTTTGAAGAAATCAATAAGTGGAGCGTTTATCGGGAAATACGGGCTCCGTTCACCCTCGGAAAAAATATATAACGTGAAGATAAAATTCGATCAATGGATACTGCCTAAAATTGAAGATATGACCGCCGCTCTACAGGATGCAAGAATAGTAAAATATGATGAATACTACGAAGCATTTTTCAGCATATATGACAATCGTGAATTGTGTAAACAGTTGTTCTATTTTGGCGATGCTGTTGAAATTATTGAACCAAAAGAGCTTCGCACTTTGATGAAGGAAATGCTCGAAAATTCGTTAAGCATGTATTCGTGATTTATAATAATTGTATATAAAATAAGGGAGGATATGTCTACAAATGAAAATGAGTATAATAATATTTCTAGTATTGCCTTGTGTTCTTTTGGGTCAAACGTACATGTCTGATTTGCAAAATGGAGATATAACAGCTGTTGAAAGAAAACTTGGTTTGCTAAATACAAGTTTTTCTAAAGAACCGATACTTGCGCGATACCTGGAAAACAGTGGAGCTAAAGCTGATATTGTTGAATCACTTATTAAGAAAGGGGCAAAAATAGACACTATATCGCCAGAAAGCAAAATGACGCCTATTATTAATGCACTAAAAAAGGAACAGGATCCGGAGATCATTAAAACACTACTTAAATACGGAGCACGCTTTAATATGGCCATGCAAGGTGAATGGGGCTTGAATTTAATAGATTACGCTCTTGGCAACAGACAATTTAGAAGTGCTTATTACATTATGAAAGCAAATACAAAACTATCTTCAGGAAACAGGTTGATTATAGATAGAAAATATTCATCGTATATAGCAGTTTTAAACGACCAAGTTGGTTTAACAAAAAAGATTATTGCAGCTGATCAAATGTCAGAAGCCGGATTATGGCAGGTTGCAGTAAGCGGATCAGCTAAAAATGTTTTGGGATTGTTGACGAAGTTGTATCCACAACCCAATCCTGAAGAAACAACATTGCGATTACTTGTGGATGACACTGATTTAATAAAACATATGGCCGCGATCGGTTTCTCACTGACTGATAGAAATAGTAATGATTATGAAAACCTATGGGATTATGTATTTGAAAAGCATAATACTGGTTTAATAACATCTTATATTAACATTTATCCGAATGGAGCATCAAAGAATATTACACGTTTATTGAAAAAAGACCCTGCATGGTTCGTTAACCTGGTCGATCAAGGAGTCAAGATTAAAGAAACTGATGCTTTATGGGAAGAAGCGTTTGAGATAAACGAAGGCAACGTTTATAACCGGTTAATTAAGTGCGGGCCGGTTCCGGATGGCATTTTCACTAAAGGTATGCATGCAGGGGATGAAACATTATCACGCATTCTGGAAGCAGGATTCAAGGTATCGCCAGAAGAATTGAAAGAAGATTTCGATAATAAGACCAAATGGGAATGGATGATAAAAGAAAATTTTAACCGCACATTAACATTTCTACTTAATAACGGTTACACACCACCTCAGGAAAGCGTTATTACGGCATTAGTATATAATGATGTTGTTTTTCCATTAATAGCAGGAAAAGCCAATAATATTAACAAGGAAGGATTGGGTAATATTGTCCAGGGCGATTTTCTTGCAATTGAAATCGCAGTAAAAGGGGATAAGTGGAGAAACCTTATTACAACAGATGAAACGTATAAAATATTTGATCCGGAAAAGCCGGTAAGAGAAAATAGTTCATACCCCCAGGATAGGGGTAGAACACATTGGAAATATTTTTGTGTGCTCAGTAGGCAACCGAGTGATAGACGCGGATTCGCGTGGGCCGGCTATAATGATTTTTTAACAAATAATTTCAATGTTCTGTGCTTCATTATTGCGGCCAAATATGACAAACCCGAGTTTGCGGAATACATTCTAAAACGTGATCCAGCCGTTGTGAAGGGTACGGTATTTACTCGTGATGAGACAACCAGCGCTGATACAACATTTAAATATTCAATAAAAGATTTTTTAAAAAAGCATTATTCTAGATCGTCTGTTATTAAATTATTACACTAAAAATAATATCTAAGTGATAAGAGAAAGTATTATGGATTTAATAGAAAATGAATGTCATAAAAAATATGGCAATAAAAAGGCAATTGATGGTGTAACATCATTCTTCAATGGTTGTATCCTTGAACACGATATATCTGACAAGAGGAAGGTTAATAAATATAATAATATTCCTAAATATATCCATCCGTTTGCGATTAAATTAAAAATATTCAGTAATTTTGATAGAATGAAACTGAATGAGAAGGATAGAGATATTGAATTTATTCCTGCTCCTAATTCTGAGGTTATTCACCCAGGCATATATTGTTATCAGATAGTAGAGAAAAATAAACGAATTGGAAACGTTACTCTTTTAGATATTGCAGATGATTTTGGGAGAAAAGCAATCTTAATTGATGCTTTTAATATCAGACTGATTGGCAGATATGATTATTACAAATTCTTGCATGATTTTATTGATGTTATTACTGGGATAATTGAAGAACAGGATTATTGCTACTTGCTAATACCCCCAATCGGAACAATTTATTCGAACCAGGGAGCATTGCAACGTGTATTTTCGTGTTTAAGCAAAGGGCGTCCTTCTATAGATAATAATTTTAAAATGAATCCGCATGATGAAGCTTTCAATTCGCTCAAAGAAAATACATTAATTATACTCTGGGCTTTCAGTGAAGACATTCAACAAAGACTTTTCGATGAATAAAATACTATTGGATGGAAAATCACATTATACTCAATAGGAGGAGAATAAAATGAAAATTAAAAGACATTACAACATCATTCTCTTGGTTTGTATTATTGGAATAATATCTTCAATTGGATTTACTCGACCAAACGAAAAATTATTAAATATACAAACTATATTAACTCAATATGATAAATGGGTACAATTGGAACCAGAAACATTCACATGGAATTATGTTTTCGGGAGTAATAAATATGCATTCTTTCCTCATTCAATAGAATATTATAAAAATATAAATCCGGAAATGAAAGATGAAATCAAATCAATGATAATCATTGGCAACTATTCTATAAAAGATAATATTATTTATCTTGATAATGGTTCAGAAGAAAAAGAAACCTTGATATTCAAGGGAAAAGGTAACGTTAAATTTAGCGATGCGTCTGGACATAGGTATTCTAAAAATGGATACTACTTCCACTCTGACTCGAGTGAATCTAATAAATATATGGCATCAAAGATAAGTACTGTAGAAAAGAATGACGCTGTAATTGAAGAATTGGAAAAACTTCGATGATCTTCCAGTTCTTATTATCATAAAAACTGAAAAATATTATTGGAGCGTTTTCAAATTGAAAAAGAGAAAGAGAATTACTTATGAAGAATTAGAGGAATATAAAGAACCGAAAGATGTCCCACTAGAAAAATTAAAAGAATGGGGCATATATAATCCTGATAAAAATGACTTCTGTGATGATCGTGAATTGTTTGATAAGGATTTTTACGCAATTAAAGAGGGTTACAGCAGTTATCAAGAATATGAAGATGACATGAAAAACATGATGTATCCGGAAGGATATGATCCTGACACAGATGGTAATGATATTTTACCTCATGAATAAACAAATAATAGCTTTTAAAATATAAGATCCTGTCCCTTCACTGGGTTGCCTAAAAGCCAACACCGAACCGGGACTGTTTATGAATTTTCACATTTTTCGATAAAAACTGCCTAAAATACTCAATATATTGAATATTGAGTAAATTTACTCAGTGTACTGAGTAAAATGCATAGCTCTAGATATATTCGAGGTAATTCGAAGCTATACAATTGTATACGGCACTATCTGTCATGCCATCCCTGTTATATTGAATCCATACGATGCAGGCAAACCGGCCCATCTGGGGACATGAATTAGTGTTTTAATATTTTTCAACTCTCCCAAATTATTAATTAATCATTTTTAATTATATTTATGAATCATTTATTTTATTAATAATGTAAGTAATCATAAATTTTCAGTATATATCTGATTATTATAGTCACAAGTCATAAATATCTTACAGAACAAATGTATATGACAGTATTTGTCATGGGCGAATGGGTATGTTGTTAAGTTAAGAGTTGTTGAGGTAATTCAATGAAATTAAAAAATATGCCTGGCTTCATTGAAACGATGAAGCCGCTCTTTGAGCATTTTCAAAAACATGGGATTCGGTCAAGCCTGGAGCCAGATATAAACTATGATAATATAATGCGATTGTTAATGGAAGCTGAACTTGATACCTTTTCGTTTGTGGCTGATAACAATGAATATACAATAGATTTTACATCTGATGAAATAGATGAGGATATAGTATATTATATCCTCTTCGGTAATGATATCAACCCTTCGGCACATTCGGTATTGATCGAGCTCTGGGTTTATGGTCGAGTCTTCCTACGATTGTCAATTGAATCTGCACGTTTTATCCCATTGGCCATGGGATTTGTAGAAAGCGATGGTTTGTTGCCGGTCCGCTTCTATGACCATGGGTCTGGGTCGGAAAAAATAAAAAGGGTAGTGCCGGTTATCATGAGTGACGAAGAATTCCATCATTTTCTCCAGGCCAATCCGCACCAGGGATTGGTTGTAGGCATTGAAGTGGATTAAATAATAACATCAAATTTAACTAGATATGATATCTTTCAATTATTGCGTAAAAAGATCAAAATTTTGCATCGGGATTTATTCAAAAACGCATAGTGATGAAATAGTATGTGCTGTTTTGTCAAATGTAAAGAATGTCCTTCGCAATATTTATGAGCTTTTCTATTATCATTTCAATCTACCTATTAACGATTCATTATTTTATATAACTATTATTATTTGTGATTTAGATGATTTACAAGGGCAGGTTGCAAATGGGCTTGTTTATATAGATAGTACAAAAGTTAAGGAAGATTTAAGGGATTTTGAATCAGTGCTCTTTCATGAAATGATTCACTTGTTTTACGACTGGCTCTTTCCGGAAGTAATAAAAAATCAAATGTATCATCTAAGTGAAGGTCTTGCGTATTATTATGAATATCTATTCTACTGTGATAAGAATTTTAATTATTTTTTATTGTCTAATATTAATTATGGGAGCCGGTATCTGCATTTTGGCTGTGCCCTGGCTAAGTATTTCCATAAGAATAATGAAATAAAGTCTTTAGTGAATAATAAAAAAAACTCTTCTTTTTCTGGATTTTTAGAGGAGTTCTGCGAATATGAAGTGTCCGTTCTAAATTCATTAATTGAAAGAGGAAATGATTTCATACTTCAGGTTAGGGATAAATCAGGGATTGAAAAGTGGTATGGATTTATATATCGGCACGGATTTACCGCGCCTCTCGTGACAAGTTTGCGCCGTGATGAGGTAACTATTAAATATTATACTAATATGTGCAGGGATATATTTGAATCAGATCGATCTCTTGATTTACCCGATGATTGCGAGTTGATGCCGATTCCAGAATGTCATTATTTATATATCGCACAATTATATTGTAAAAGATATCGTGATAAAGAAACTCTACATTCTTTAACACATGACAAAACGTATATTGAACCCTTATGGTATATGTAATAGATATCGTTTTGTATTATAGAGGAAATCCAACCAATGAATAATAATAAAACTGAAACATTAAAAGTCCTGGTTAATAGAGGCGCATATCAGAAGTATGGAGAGTATCTTCCAAAATCTGTTGTTGCAAGACTTAAGCATGAATCTCAATTGATTGCAAAGAAGAAACTGGAGGGTTTATTTTTATTCCTTCATGAAATGGTTGAGTTTGCAGTAAACAACAATATACTCCTGGGGCCAGGTCGAGGTTTTGCTGCGTCATCAATTATCAATTATAGTCTTGGTATTACTAGTATTGATCCGATTGAACATGATCTTGTTTGTGAACGGTTATTTGATGCCATGGAAACGCCACAACCACGCTTTCCAATGATGTACATTGATGTCGATTATAAGCAAATTGATGAAATAAGGAACTTTATTATTGGCAAATATAATAAAAAGGCCGCATATGTAAAAGATAATGATATTGATGGAAATACAACCAATTCAAGCATTTGCATAGTGCTTACGAACAAACCCTTTAAAGAAGGAATGCCTGTTTATACTGATGAAAATGGTAGTAGTTATATAACCCGTGAATTCAGGGAATCATCGGCCATGCCTGATCATTATTTCATCAAACTGATTGGCCAGAAGTCTTTGCAGGTAATATCTGGTTGTTTGAAAATTATTAATAAAATAAGGTCTGAAAATTTAAATCTTTCATTAATTCCTCTTGATGACGCAGGAACATATCGACTTCTGAGTAAAGGAAAAACGAAGGGTATTAGTGAATTGGATAATCCCAAAATACGGAAATGGCTCAGAAAATTCAAACCAGGATCAATTAATGGTTTATGTGTGGTATATTCTTTAGCAGGATCATATGTTGATCATTCCATGGAGATTAAGAAATATATTTATTTAAAGGAAAAAGAGAAAAAGATTGAAGTGCACCCATATTTTCAGCCATATCTGGCAGATACTTGTGGTATGGTTTTATATCAGGAACAGGTAATGCGAATACTTAATAATATAGGAAACTTCAGTCCAAAAGATTCTGTGGAGGCAATGAAGGATATTCTTAAAGAAAAACAGGATAAGATTATGGTCATCAGGTTAAAGTTTCTGAGAAGTACTTTAAAAAAATCAATTATGTATGATGATTCTTGTGGGCTATTTGATGATTTTCTGAGAGCAAATGCATTATCTAAATCACATTATCTACCAGCAGTTATGATTTTATACTGGATGGCATATTTAAAGACACATTATTGTAATGAATTTACCAAATGTGTTAAAAATTTCTCATAAATATTTTAATTATAATTTATTATATTTATTAATTGTATATATGAAAAATTAATCATCTAAAATTCATAAATAAGAGGATATAAATGATAACAATTAAGCACAGATTTAGAGATTTTAAGAATAAAGAAAATATTGAAATGCTGATTCTTGGAACATTTAATCCTGAATCTGTAGATGAAGAAGAAAAAAAAATTGAAATCTTTTATGGTAGAACACGAAACCATCTATGGGATTTATTGCCTAAAGCTGTTAATCAGCCTGGCCTCAAGGATAAACCTGTAGACGTACAACTAAAATTTATTGAAAATTACAAAATTGGTTTTGTAGATATAATCAAAGAAATAAAAGTCGATATTGGACAAGAGAAGAATTATTCAGATAATTATATAGACGATAAAGTTGTTAAATGGACAGATATTGAAGAAATAATTCATCAATATCCTAAAATTAAAAAAGTATATTTCACAAGAAAAACCTTCAATGGTATTCCAAATATTAAAAAACAAATAGATATAATAAAAGCCGCTTGTTCTTCTAACAATATTAAATTCTTTTGCCTCCCAACTCCAGCGCGTTTTATTAATAATAAAAAATTAATCGAATGGAAAAATAATTTTCAATTATGATTACAGATAAAGATGACTCCATGATATACTTTTCAGAACTGCTGAAAAATGATTCAAAATATTCAAAAACCTGTAAGAACTTAACCGAGATTCTTGATTCATATAGTATTGAATATCATTTTTTACCTGGAACAAATGACATCTGGGCTAGGGATTACATGCCTATACAGGTATCTGTAGACAAGTTTATAGAATATCGGTTCGATCCCGATTATCTTCAGGCAGTGAAGTGGCGTTATTTAAAAACACACCCTGACATTGGATGCGACGCCATTAAATTAAAGACCGTTAAAACTGATATTATACTCGATGGAGGAAATATCATCAAGTCACATGATAAAGTTATTCTTACAGACAAAGCTGTCAAAGAAAACATGAAGAAATATACTGAGCAGGAACTGGTACAAGAACTAAAAAGATTATTTGAAGTTGAAAAAGTAATATTAATTCCCTGGGATAAAAATGAGCCTTATGGTCATGCTGATGGGATGATCCGATTTGTTGATGATTATAATGTTGTAGTAAATGGTTATTTTGATGATTATGATGAAGCATTTAAAAATAAATTCTTCAGTGTTTTAGATGATAATGGGATAAGATATCAAAAGTTAATATATAGTGTAAAAAATCCAGATATTGATAGAAACTGGGCTTACATCAATTATCTTCAAACTAAAGATATATTATTGCTGCCGGGTTTGGGGATAGAAGAAGACCGTCAGGCAATGGAACAGTTTGAAAATCTCTTTCCGGATTATGCCAAAAGGAAAAGAATTATCCAGGTAGATGTTTCACCCTTGGTTGCAGAAGGAGGCGCGTTAAACTGCATTTCCTGGACAATATGTAATGCTTAAGAATGAGCATTCTATCGATGCAATTAAGACCTGTTCTTATTCTTTAGTCTTGTTTTTATAAATAGTCACCGCACAAATTATTAAATCACCAACCCAGGATACTTTTGGTATCTACTTTCCCACATCATAATTTATAGAATTATGTATAAGTTGTAAAGGAACAATGCATATATGTCTGGATGTATTTAATCGTAAACCCAAACAAACGTATAGGTCACTATCTGTCATACCCACCCTGTTATATTGAATTCATACGATGCAGGCAAACCGGCCCATCCGGGGTCCTGTACCAGTAAATCTTCAGTATATGGGAGGTAACCCATGAACAAAGTTCACATCAACGGTCGTCTTATCAAGGATCCGGCGCTCAAGGAGCTGGAAAACAACAACGCGGTATGCACATTCTTCATAGCGAACGACGTGCATTTCGGAACTAACAAGAAGACCGGGTTTTACAAGGTAACGGCTTGGGGGCACCAAGCGCGGATCATCGCGGAGCATGCCCTAACTGGGTCAGAGCTCTTCATTACGGGTCGGCTCGAGCAGTATCGGTACGATAACGATAAGGGCGAGACTGTGTACGACAACAGCATTGTTGTGGAGCAGTTTGATTTCGGGGCGAGGGCGCCGCAGCGCGCTGAGATGGCTCCGGCTGGAGTCTGAACAAGCGCTTTACTCTGATGATGTAGGGATCGGTCCCTACATCATCAGTTCTATTATCCCTGGGAAGGGGTGGATGCGTATGATGGAATTTTATCACGTATTGAAAATGGAATGTGATTGCAAGAGTGATAGTACATATTGCTGGGATGAAGTTCCATTATTTCTGGAAGAAAGCGAAACCAAAGAGTTGGGGATCAAGACGCTGGAAAAGTGGGGCTGGGATCTTTCTGAACCTGATTACCATATCTGTCCCTACTGTAATAAAGGTCTCAAGATGGACGATGTCTTGCCGCCCAGACTCAGGAGAGTAAAATAATGGATAATAATAAAATACTCGGAGGACTCTGGGGCGCTGTTGTTGGTGACGCCCTGGGTGTACCTGTGGAATTCATAACACGAGAAGAAGTGCGGCATGACCCGGTCACCGGTATGCGGGGATTCGGCACATTTAAACTGCCTGCCGGATCATGGTCAGACGATTCGTCGCTGCTGCTTTGTACCGCTGACAGCCTGGTCCATGGGTTTAATCTGAACGACATAGCAACCCGGTTCATAAAGTGGTATTCGGAAGGCCTATGGACGCCCTATAGCAAGGCTTTCGATATCGGCAATGCCACTAGAGCCGCTATCAGCCGGCTTAAACGTGGCATTTCACCGGAATTAGCCGGCGGCGACAGCGAAGGTGACAATGGTAATGGCTCACTCATGCGGATCATTCCTGTGGCGGTAAAATTCCACAAAATGGATATTGATGATTTTATCAGCCGTGTTCATGCAGTATCATCCATTACTCACCGGCATTCGCGCTCGCTCATGGCCTGCGGCATCTATTGCCTTATTGCGCGGAATCTTCTTGAAGGGAAATCACCCATGGATGCGTACCAGGAGGCGATAGAACTGGCTTCTGGTATTTATGATAGGGATCCATTCAGGATGGAATTGCACTATTTCCGTCGAGTGTTTGGCGGCAAGATTGCTTCATTACCGGAAGATACCATTAAATCTTCAGGGTATGTGATAGATACACTTGAGGCGTCTATCTGGTGTCTGCTCACATCCGGGTCATATAGTGAAACAGTGCTCAAGGCAGTGAACCTGGGATATGACACTGACACCACCGGGTGTGTGACAGGCGGGCTGGCGGGGATACTGTATGGGTATTCCGGCATTCTGGGTGAGTGGATTAACGCTATAGCTCGAAAGGGTGATATTGAGAAGCTTTTTATGGGTTTGGTTGAAGGGATGTAATATTGAGAAGGAGAATAATATGAATAATGAAAATGTATTTAATAATGTGAAGGATATATCAATATCCAGGGTTAAAAAAGGATATTCTGTAAAAATTGGCAATTATGATGCCATGGAATATCCTGACGCGTCAAATTTTGAATGGCGCATCGCCCAGGGGATGTCACCCTCATTGTATCATATGTATTTGGGGAATGAGACTGGTGATAAGCATGAATTCAATTTTCACATCACATTCAATGAACCATGTGATGTGAGAGTATCGAACGGCCATCCGCGTTGTTATATACACATTGAAAAAACTAAAGGATAATCATGGAAGCATTCTGGCAGTTCCTGATGGACATCTCGGCCCGGCATATCACGCCTCACGGCCTGTATATACCTGGTGAACCTTACAAGCTGATCCTGTGGAATGAAATGCTGGTGATTATACTGTCTTTTACTATGACGATTGTGTGGCTCAAGAACCGGGCCCTGAGGCATCAGCTTGCCCGGGAGCGGTTAAAGGTGATGAAAGCGCGCCCGTTTTTGTATACTGTTCCTCAAGCAAGACCAGAACACCGATGCGTGAACGGGCTCGTCACCCTGGAGACTGTTGAAAAAATAATTGCTGAATACAATCTCATCTGGTTGAAATATATTGATTTCAATGGTAATGTGACTGAACGGACCATCGAGTTCCATGAAATATTTCAAAATGAGGGTCATTGGTATATCGAAGGTTTCTGTCTGCTACGCTGCGAGGCAAGGTCCTTTCGGGTGGACAGGATCATTGATATCAAGCCAGTGATTGATGATTCTTATGGTCAACCAGTACCTGAATATCAGAGCGAGAATAATATTGAAGATGATATTCCCTGGTCACATTTATGAAAGAAACGAATATAAAACACACCCTCAGCAAATCCACCTTCCTCAAGGGCCTCCAGTGCCATAAAGCACTATACCTTAACCGGTACCAGCCCAACCTGCGCGATGAGATAACCGCAGACCAGCAAGCCGTATTCGATCGCGGGCATGACGTGGGCAAGCTGGCCCAGGACCTCTTTCCCGGTGGAGCAGATTCATCGCCAGTGAACAAGGATTACGCAGGTGCAGTAATGCGAACAAGCGAGCTTATACAAGGCGGCGAAAAGGTCATCTACGAGGCAGCTTTTTTATACAACGGTGTGCTTTGCCTTGGGGACATTCTGGTCAAGGGCAGGAGAGGATGGAAGCTTTACGAGGTGAAGAGCTCTACTGGCTTGAAGGATGTATATCTCCCAGACGCGGCGGTCCAGTACTATATCATGACCGGCTGCGGGTTAAAACTTACAGACATCTCTATTGTCTATCTCAACAATCAATACGTGCGTCAAGGCGAGTTGAACCTGAAAGAGCTTTTTAACATTGAGAGTGTTCTTGACCAGGTTGAAGGCATGCAGGGTGTGATAACCGAACAGGTTGATGTATTAAAGAAAATCCTTTCCCGGAAGCAAGTCCCAGATATTGAAATCGGCCCGCACTGCTCTGACCCCTATGACTGCGATTTCATAGGCCATTGCTGGGAGCATGTTCCTTCGCCATCGGTATTCGATATTAACAGGCTCACGACAGATAAAAAATTCGAATTGTATTGCTCGGGAGTGGTCAAGCTTGAAGATATCCTTCAAGACTATCCCCTGAACAATCGCCAACAAATACAGGTGGATGCTCAAGTATCGGGTAAAAGGCATATTGATAAACAGGAGATAGCGCGTTTCCTGGAATTGTTGACCTATCCGCACTACTACATGGACTTCGAGACCTTCATGCCAGCAGTGCCTCTCTTCATCAACGCACGGCCTTACCAGCAGATTCCGTTCCAGTTCTGCGTGTATTACCTTAATAAAAAAGGTGCAAAGCCAGAGTTGCGCGAGTTCCTGGCAGAGGCAGGCTCTGACCCCCGAGAAACCTTTATCCGAGCCCTTATCGAGGCGACACCGGCGCCTGGGCCGATTGTCGTGTACAACAAGGCATTTGAGGCGACGCGAATGGCAGAGCTGGCAAGGGACTTTCCTGCATATGAAGTTGAATTGACTGATCGCCAGGAGCGGCTTGTAGATTTACTGGAGCCATTCGCTAGAGGTTATTTTTACGATCCATCCATGGGAGGGAACGCGTCGATCAAGGTGGTGCTGCCGGCGCTGGTGAAAGACTTGTCTTATAATGGACTGCCCATTAGCGACGGCGGGATGGCAATGCAGGCGTATGAGCATCTGTGGGTGGAGACGGATGAGGAGAGGAAAAAGAAGATTCGTGCTCAGCTCCTGGATTATTGCAAGATGGATACCTATGGGATGGTGAGGATTGTTGAGGAGTTGAGGAAAATTGTCAAATAATTAGTTAACTTTAGCAAATATAAAATTGTGTTCAGTTACAAATTAGTTCATCATTGCCGGCGTTAGTTGTTAATAGCTTGACAGGATGTAAAAATGGAATATACAAAATTTGCAATCCTCAAACCCAGACGAGGTGTAGCCAAGAGATTTTTGGTATTTATTACCTAGAGAAGGTCGCCGCATTTTCCGAATTCTGATAGTGGCGCTCTTGCGCTTGTACCATCTGTTTGGCATGGTGAATGTTGTGTGTTAATTCAAATAATTTGAGAATAAAAACATATAACATTTGATGCTAATTTAAGGAATTATTTCGTGGTGGTAATGTCATGAAGAGATATGGTGAAAAATTTTATACAGAATCCTATTTAAAGTCAAGGTCAGAAGTTTTTAGCTCTGAATCAACTATATTGAATGAATCTAGATTAATCAAAGCGCAATCAGAAAAACAATCCTGGGATGTGTTTTTATCTCATAGCTCAAAAGATAAGATTATTGTATTGAATTTTAGAAATCAATTGAAACAAACGGGTTGTTCTGTTTACGTCGATTGGATCGATGATTCAGATTCTGGGAGAGAAAATATAACACCAAAATTAAAAGATGCAATGAACAACTCAAATGTATTGATTTATTTACATACACATAATGCTAAAAAATCCATTTGGACACCTTGGGAAATTGGTTATTATGATAGCAAAAAAGGCAATAAAAAGATCGGGATTGTTCCATTATTGGATGAAAAAAATCATATATCTGATTATTCAGGACAAGAATATTTATTACAATATACAGAAATTGGCACAAGTGTTTTAAATTTATTTATAAAAAATGGGATTCAGTAATATTTGCAAGCTCATTAAAGGCATAATGGCTACAGCGTTGTAGCTCTTTGGCTTTCTGCACATAGTGACTAGGGATATAAATCTGTTCGGTGTCGGGTAGGATTTAACGTTACGTTTATTGACCAACTTATGAATTTTGTCGTCTTTAGCAATGCATTGAATCAGAATTGAGGAGGTGAATTATGTTAAAAAAAGAAACCCATTTAGGAATGATCCAGAATGTAATCAATAGAATGGGCCAGAATTCTTTTTTAATTAAGGGGTGGTGTGTAACTCTCATTTCTGCTTTATTCGCCTTGTCCGCGAAAGATTCACAAATATTATTTGTATATCTGGCCTATTTTCCTATCTTAACTTTTTGGGGGCTTGATGGGTATTTTCTTTATCAAGAACGTCTTTTCCGTAAGTTATATGATAATGTAAGAAATATATCTGAAAATAAAATTGATTATTCAATGGATCGTTCTGGGTTAGAAATTACTATGAAAGAAACATGGATATGTTCTACACTTTCAAAAACGTTAATACCTTTCTACTTGGTACTAATTGCTTCGACAATCATTGTGATTTTGATAATTAACTTTAAAAAACCTTAGGAGCATGTTTTAAAATGGCAAGAAAAACTTTCATCACATACAAGTATTCAGAGGCTCAAGATACAAGAAACAAGATAATAAAATCACTTGGAGATGATGCCATTTTTTATCAAGGAGAAACATCTGATTCACCTGATTTAACTGATACAACAACGGAAAATATTAAGAAAAATCTGAAAGATATGATATACAGCACTTCTGTGACAATTGTTATCATTTCACCAAATTTTAAGAAGAGTAAATGGATTGATTGGGAAATTGAGTATTCTTTGAAAGAAATAACTCGGGAAGATAGAACGTCAAGAACTAACGGAATCGTCGGAGTTATACAAATGGTTAATGGATCATATGATTGGCTTGTTGGAACCACTGAATATAATGATGGATGTAAGCCTCGCATTTTTAAAAGCGAATTATTGTATGACATTATTAATAATAATAGATTTAATCAGGAACCGCCCATTTATTCCTGTAAACAATGTAAAACTGTCGATAAATTATCTGGTTCATACATTTCTCTTATTGACCAGGAAGAATTCTTGAAAGATGCCAGTAAGTATATTGAAAATGCTTATGACAAATCTTCAAATATAGATTCATATAAAATTTGTAAAACGAAGTAATTCTGGTTTAATACTGTATCAAGAAAAAATATGGCAAAATCATTACCACCTATTGAAAAGCTTTGGAAAGAATTAAACATCAATCCAAACGATGCCCAACGGAAAGCCATATTGCATGGTGATGGCCCCCTTTTTATTACTGCCGGCCCTGGCTGTGGTAAAACAACAGTATTAAAATGGCGTGCATTAAACCTCATTGTCTACAAAGGCATTAAACCTGAAGAAATATTTCTCGGTACCTTTACAGAAAAAGCAGCTCGACAACTACAACTCGGATTATCATCACTTTTAGGTGTCGTTAGTAACTATACTGGGAAACATTACGATTTGGCAAAAATGTATGTCGGGACCATCCATTCATCGTGCAGAAAATTATTGGGTGATAGAAGATTCTCGGCAGATGGCAGCAGGTCAGCTATGCCAATATTTTTGGATGAATTATCTCAATATTTTTTTGTATATAATTCTCGCTTCTGGAACCAACTTTTGGGAATAATTGGTCTCGATTCTAAAGAGGCTCATGAATTAATCAATAAAGAACTTGATAGTGGATGGTATACTTCTAAATCAAAACATACGGCAGTAGCAAATTGCATTGGTTTTTTCAATAGACTATCAGAGGAATGTGTTGATCCTCGCGAAGCGAAAAAAAAGCTGCTGAAAACCAAGGGTAAATCCGGCGCAATAACCTTGCTAATTGACTTGTATTCATTTTATTTGGAATCCTTAAAAACATCATCAACCATAGAACAAGTTGATTTTTCAATTTTACAGCAAAAGGCTCTCGAACTAATTGTAAATAATGAAAATTCCGGGAACATTTTCAAATATATAATTATAGATGAATATCAAGATACCAACTACGTTCAAGAGCAGATCTTTTTTAATCTTGCAAGAATAAATAAAAATATTTGTGTAGTCGGTGACGATGATCAATCTCTCTATCGTTTCCGAGGAGCCACAGTTGAAAATTTTGTTGATTTTAAAGATCGATGTCAAGCATATCTTCGGTTAAATCCTGAAGAAATTAATCTAAAGGAAAACTATCGCTCACGTACTCCGATAGTTGAGTATTACAAGAAGTTTGTTCTCACCATTGATTGGAAGAAGGAAAGACCAGCACGCGGACATTTCCGAGTTATGGATAAGGAACTAATTGCAAAACGCAAGGAGCCCGGGCCGGCAGTGATTATTTCTAAACCAGGTAAGCCTGACAATGTATTTGCTGAAATAGCTCAACTGGTGAAAGAAATCATTGATAATAAAAAAGTGGATGATCCTAATCAGATAGCATTTTTATTTCCCAGTTTGAAAAGTGTACAAACGAACAAGGCAAAACAAGAACTTGAAAAACTTGGTTTAAACGTCTATGCACCACGTGCGGGAAGGTTCGTTGAAGTCCAGGAATCTTATGAAATACTTGGACTTTTTTTATTAATATTTGGAGATCCACCACGTTTTGATGAAGTGTATGGTGATCTTAAGGAATTTTATCAATGGCAGGAAGAAGCAAAAGAAGCTGCTGGCAGCTTGATTAAGAAGGATGGATTTTTAAAACAATATATTGAAGATAAGAAGGATGAGATCAAAACAATTATAGCTGATTATCAGAAGTTAGTAAAGATAATCGATAAGCATAAATGGGATATTAACTCTATTTATGATAATAATAACATGAAGCGAGTTCTTTCTCAAGTACCTGGTTTATCTGAAAAAGCGGTAAAGTCCATAACTAATCGTCGTTTTTCAGAACTCGTGGAAAAGAGGAAAACTGATGGCAGACCTTATACATTAAAATATATTGTTACACGAGCAACATCTCTCGACTGGAACTTGCTTGATTTATTTTATCAATTAAGCGGCTTCGATCATTTCCGGAAATTATATGATCTAGCTGCAAAAGGTAAAGATGAAGGCCCAATCTGTAATCTTGGTCTTTTAAGTCAATATCTTTCCCGTTTCATGGAAGAGTTTACACCCATGATTACAGGACAATCTTTGCATGAAAGCAAATTTCACAACATGTTTCTTAATTCATATATATATGCGTTATATAAACGGGGAGAATCCGAATACGAAGACGCGGAAGATCCTTTTCCCCGTGGCAGGATACCTTTTCTTACCATCCACCAATCAAAGGGTCTGGAGTTTCCTGTAGTCATAATGGCTAATCCCAGAAAAAATGCAGGTGGGCCAAGAAAGAATGAGATACTGATAAGAAAGTTAATAGATCGTCAAGGAGAACCACTTGATAAAATATCACAATTTGATTTAATGCGCATGTTTTATGTGGCACTGTCGAGGGCTAAAAACTTATTAATTATTCCATATTTTAGTTCTCAAGGTAATTGGATGAATAAGGAATTTCAGGAATTAGTTGATGAATGTTGTTCGACTATTGAAGAATTTGATGTCAATACTATGCCAGATGCATCATATGAAACTGATGATATCGGTTCAGTTTATTCATATACAGGTGATTTTGTAACATATAAAAAATGCCCACGAAGCTATATGATTTATAGAAAATATGGCTTTGCACCCTCACGTGTTCAAACAATGTTTTTTGGAAGTTTGATTCACAGGACCATAGAAGATCTTCATTATCATCTTATTTTCGAAAGGGAGAAGAAAAAGAATGGCTAATGAAGTATCCGATATTTTTTTGAATGATATATTTGATCGCAACTATAATATACTTAAGGAGGAGACTGGTCATGCCTTATCGCCAGATCTGAAATCATTTGCTCGAATGCAAGTACTATATTATTGGCATAAATTAAAAGAAATAGCTAATAATGTAACCGAAACGGAGGTCAAGTTAAGTTTACCAAACCGGATCTCACCAGGTAATAAAAAGTTCACTATCGAGGGTATAGTGGATATTGTTCGGGGAGTTGATAAAACTGTCATGTATGATATTAAAACTCACGAACCTGAGCAGATTCAAAATAATATTGATGATTTTGAAAAACAATTAAATGTTTATGCTTATATTTGGCAAAATCTCAGGGGCGAATCACTGGATGAAACTGCTATCATCGCCACTTCTTTCCCTAAAGCTCTCAGAAAAGCAGTGCAGTCGGGTGATGATGTAGCAATAGAACAAGAATTTCAGAAATGGGACCCTGTTATAAATATTAAATTTATGCAAGAACGGGTGGAAAGAACTATAGAGGAATTTGGCGAAATTGTTGATTGCATTGAGAATCATGAATTTGGCCCTCTCACGATAGATAAAATAAATGCAACGACAGGCGGGTCTACTATTAAATTGGCTACCTGGTTATGCAGGAACTGTGATGCTCGTTATTCTTGCGAGTCGTACCGGCGATATTCACTTGGATCAAAGTCAAAAATTGAATCGCAGTTTAGAAAATATATAAATGACATAGCTGACGAAGAGGATCTCGATGCAAGAAGGGATGCTGG
>Ga0116187_1000099_pt1 | contig 98913 bp, 80 predicted proteins | sample AD_JPNNA6_MetaG_FD_89755 | JGI IMG/M metagenome (GOLD analysis project Ga0116187, IMG submission 89755) | Active sludge microbial communities of municipal wastewater-treating anaerobic digesters from Japan - AD_JPNNA6_MetaG | ecosystem: Engineered > Bioreactor > Anaerobic > Digestate | place... | reverse complement strand
TCTTTGAGCATCGGCCTCCCGGTTGTATCGATCAGTTCTGATGGATCGAGGACTTGCTTTGCTCCGATTTTTTTTAGAAACCCGCTTTCATCGTGCAGACTGTTGAGCGCTGTGACGTTGTATCCTGTATGAGAAAGGATGGAAACGGCAATGCTGCCGACTCCGCCGCTTGCCCCTGTCACCAGAATTTCATCGTCCGGATCCATGCCGAATTCTACCAGACGTAAAACAGATAATGCTGCGGTAAACCCGGCAGTCCCGAAAATCATACTCTCCCTGAGAGACATGCCGGCCGGCTTGTGCACCACCCACGACGAAGGAACTCGGATGTACTGTCCCAGTCCGCCGGAAGTATTCATCCCCAGATCATAGCTGGTAACGATAACCTCGTCGCCAGGCTTGAAATCCTTCACGCTGCTTTCTTCAACAACCCCCGCAGCATCAATGCCGGGCGTATGGGGATATTTCTTCGTTACACCACGGTTGCCGTTGGCGGAAAGCATATCTTTATAATTAAGCGACGAAAACAACACCTTTACCAGAACATCGCCGGCAGGAAGCCGGTCAGTGACCAGCTCTTCAACAGCCGTTGTAAACTGGTTTTCATTCACTTGTCTGACCAACAGACCTTTGTATCTCCTGCTTCCCATGTCCGCCTCCTTGAGATTTTTCAAATACTTGACCGTTAATAAACCACCGACTGACCAAGACTGTCGGCTTTCGGAAAATAATTCGATTGACGCCTCGAATAGACCATATCGATCCCAGACGCTAAATTATCCCACTCTTTTCAATTTTGTTCAACCAAAAAACAGAGCCGATAAAAGTGGCCGATTGTTTTCAAGACAAACACATGTCAAAGTTTTCCTCTGTATGAAGGTTCTCCAGAGCACCGAGCTCAAATTGCACATCAGGAAACTGCTTTTGACCGATTAAACCATTTCTGGACCTATATCGATCCCCAGTCTCTTTTGGGGTTGAGGCCTGCTGGCGGCTCACCCGTCCCACAGCTGGTTTCAATACATGCAGGCAAACCGTTAGTTATTCGGGAATCAGGGGCAATCCCCTTTCTCCAGAGAAACTTCCCATGTATGGCAGCTGCCCAGCGCACACGCCTTTTGCGCGTCTTTGCACCCCCGCTCCTTGTTGCCCCCGCCTATTAACGCGATTGCACGGTTACTGTACGCAACTGCATAATTGCTATTCAGGGAGATAGCTTTATTGTAATCCTCTGTAGCCTCCGGTAACCGGTTAAGTTTATAATAAACGACCCCCCTGTTGTTGTAAGCAGCAGCATCGTTCGGATTCAGTTCAACGGCTTTATTCAAATCTTCCATCGCTTCCTGTAACCGGCCGAGGCGGGAATATACCCCCCCTCTCTTGGTGTATGCCGCACCTGAATCCGGCCTCAGCCTGATGGAGGTGGTTAAGTCTCTGATGGACAGCTCATATTGTCCTATCCCGGCGTAAAGAGAGCCTCTGTTGTTGTAGGTAAAATGATAATCCGGTTTGATGCGCAGAGATTCATTGTAATGTTCGATGGCAGCGGCATATTTCTTTTCCTTATACAAGTATCCAGCCAAAATATTGTGAGCCACAAAGTTATCTGTGGTCACATGCAGGGCGTGTATAGATAATGTCATGTCATTTTTCCAATAGCCGCATTGATTCCACGTCAGCGCAGATAGCAAGCATAAAATAACAGTCGCCGCGGGAAACAGGATTTTTTTACTTAAGGCATTATTTTTGATCAGTAGAGGCACCCCCCAGGCCAACATGATCGATATGCCGACAGAGGGAAGGTAAGTAAACCGGTCCGCAATGGATTGATATCCTGCCTGGAGGAATCCAATTACGGGAAACAAAGCTCCCAGATACCACAGCCAACCAACTGCCAGAAAGGGAGCTTTCCTGAAATTGAAAAAAGCCATAGCGCTGACGATCAGCAACGTGGGCAGGGCACACAGAATATACCAAAGGGGAAATGAGTGCTGGTAAGGGTAAAAAACAGCCAGGTGCAGGGGAGACAATGTTTTTTCCAGATATGCGAAATATGAAATAAATGCATTCAACAGGCGGCTGGTGAAAGCAAGTTCATCCAAAGTGGCCATACGCGCGCTTGAATGCAGATTCCATACAGTCACAATTCCTAAAAGCGCTGACAAAAGAAAAAAAGGCGCTTTTTCCAGCAAAAGACAGCGAATTGTGGCCCAACCACCCTCCGGCCCTAGTTTTTCGTTTATGAGCCCTCCGTCATTCTGATTATGAACCTGCATATATTGCACTGCGGCTAGTGGTTCATATTTCTCCGGAGAATGCCTTTTCAGGCGTTCAAGCGGCCAGTAATCCAGGAGCAGGAGAATGAAAGGTACGGTAACCAGCATCGGTTTGGCCATGATACTCAAAACAAACAGCATCAGAGATGCCAGATACCTGAGTGTGGACGGTCTTTCCGTATAATGAACATAGATGTAGAAAGTTGCCATACCAAAAAACATGCTCAGCACATCCTTTTGTTCCGCCGCCCACGCAACAGATTCGACACGCAAAGGGTGGAGGGCGAAAAAGGCAGCGGCAAATACTGAAGGCCAGAAGTTTTTTGTGGCCCTAAACAAAAAAAGAAAGAAAAACACCGAGGTTCCTGCATGTAAAAGTAGACTTACCAGGTGATAGCCCAGAGCGTTGTCGCCGAAGAAACGCCATTCCAGCATCAGGCACAAAGATGTCAGAGGATGCCAGTACTCATGATCAAGGTCTGTAAACGCCCATTTAATACTTTCGGAAGTGAATCCTTTCTGAATGAAAATGTTTTGAGTTATCAGCTTGCCGTCGTCATAGTTTATGAAATCATTTCCGACAATCCTGCCAAAGGCAATAAGGATGGAAACAGTAAGTAAAACGGCAACGATGTATTTTTTTTTGTCATTCATTTTGTCAAATTAAGATATTTTTTATGGCTTGATAATAAAATTGTTGTTTTAGGTTGTTTTTTCGGTTTCCTTCCATCTTGAGTATTTAGCTGTAAAAACTTCCAGGTCCTGATCTTCCCTGATACTGTCCAAAGCCTGCTTGTCATACCAAGTTATTGATAAAAATACTTTATTTATCAGCAGTTTTGTAAATACCAGCTTGTTTGTCAAGAATATTCTACCGCCATTGTCAAGCCGATTTTGAAATAATTCAGCGTAGGTCCGTCGTGACCAAAACCGAAAGAAAGGGGCTTCGGGCTTCACCCTTCACCCCTTTCTTTCAACATCGTTAAAAACGAACAAATCATGTGCTACAAAATAGGACTTTTCTATTTGCTACTAACAACCATCAAGTATGGACTTGCTTTGAAACCACACTTCTTGTTATCATTGCACGCCGCCGGCTCTTCCATGGCCGCTGTTACTGTGCAGCCGCAGGCGGCATCTGTTGCCAGTCGGTTTTTCAACGCAACCCTTCACAGAAGGATGACTTCAACTTATTTAGACATTCACACCAACAAAGGAGGGATTCATGGACAGCTACAAATTGTTTATCGATGGACAGTTTGTTGACGCGGCAGACGGTAAAACATTTGAAACGGTCGATCCGGGTACGGGGCTGCCGATTGCCACCGTGGCCAAAGCAGGTCCGGCGGATGCCGAAGCGGCAATTCACGCGGCGCGCAGGGCCTTTGACAGCGGTGCATGGAGCGGACTTTCACCTGCCGCCCGCATGGCAAAACTTCAGGACTTCGCCGATCAGATCGCCCATCAGGGCCTGAGACTGGCAATGACTGAAAGCATGGATTCCGGCCAAATTATCAGCCTGACCAAGTACTGGCCGCTGCTGAGTATTTCCTTTTTGCGCAACCTCAGTCTGGCGGCCGCAAAACAATTCCCCTGGCAGGAGGAGATTCCCGCCTCCGGCAATGTTTTCGCGCCGGGCCGTGATTACATCCGACGCGAGCCGATCGGCGTATGCGCAGGAATTGTGCCGTGGAATTTCCCTCTGTATATCGCCATTTGGAAACTTGCTCCCGCACTTATCATGGGCAACACTGTGATCCTCAAACCTGCTACGATGACGCCTCTTACCGCCGTTATTCTGGGTGAGGCAGCCAAAGCCGCAGGCCTTCCCGATGGTGTTCTCAATATCATCACCGGACCGGGCGGGGAACTGGGACGGGTTTTATGTACACACAAAGACGTAGACAAGATTTCACTTACCGGCTCCACGGAGGTCGGACGTGAAATCATGAAACTGGCCGCAGACACGGTAAAGAAAGTCACCCTGGAACTGGGAGGCAAATCCGCCAACATCATTCTTGACGATGCGGATGTCGATCTGGCCGTGGAAGGGGCATGTTTCGGTACTTTCTTCCATCAGGGACAGGTCTGTTCGTCCGGCACGCGGCTTTTGGTGCATGCCAGGATTTACGATCAGTTCATCGAAAAGATGAAAAAACGCGCCGAGGCGTTTCGCATCGGCTATCAGCTTGATCCTACATCTCATCTTGGTCCGCTGGTCAGTGCAGAGCAGCTGGCAACCGTCGAAAATTATGTAAAAATCGGCCGGGAAGAAGGAGCGGAGCTGATTACCGGCGGCCAGCGCGCGGCCGTACCCGGTCTGGACGGAGGCTTTTACTACAAGCCCTCCATTTTCATCAATGTCAAAAACAACATGCGCATCGCGCAGGAGGAAATATTCGGACCGGTCGTTTCGGTTATGAAAATATCTGATGACGACGAGGCGGTGGCCATCGCCAACGATTCTCTTTTCGGTCTGGCGGGCGGTGTCTTTTCCGGAAACACGGCGCGGGCCGAGCGCATTGCAGCAAACGTCCGCACCGGCACCATGTGGATCAATAACTACCATATCTTTGCCGACTTCTGTCCCTTCGGCGGTTACAAGCAGTCAGGAGTCGGGCGTGATTTCGGTTTGGAATGTCTCCACGGCTTTGTTCAGGTCAAGCGCGTACACATCAACTCGATGGCCGATGCCCGCACCAACATGACCTGGTCTATTTTATCGGACAACAAAAAGATGGCCGGCTTTTCCTATTTCTGCCCGACGATGGTCACAGCCGGGCACGGCTCATTATCGTCGGTCAATAAAACGGCCGTTGATCTTGGTTGCCGCCGAGTGCTTATTCTGACCGATCCTGGCGTGCGTGCTGCTGGTTTGACGGACCTGGCCGCTTCAGCTCTTGGCGATTTGTGTGTCGGTATCTATGATAAGATACCGCCGGATCCTGATCTGGAAGCAGTGGACGCAGCTACACAATTCGCCCGCGAGGCGGGTGCGGACGGTATTTTGAGCGTCGGCGGCGGCAGCGTCATCGACACAGGCAAGGGAGTTGCAGTAACGCTGAAAAACGGCGGCAAAGCCAACGACCATCTGAATCTGCTGGTACTGACGGAAATGCAGACACCACACATAGTCATTCCCACCACCTCAGGCACAGGTTCAGAAGTGACCAACATTGCCGTCCTCACCAGCCATAGTGCGGGACGCAAACTCTTCATCGCTGATAAATTTATCACCCCCAACGCAGCAATACTTGATCCGCGATTCACCACGTCGTTGCCTCGTCGCATGACTGTGGCCACCGCCATGGATGCGATGACACACGCCGTGGAAGCGATGAGCGGAATCATGTCCAACCGTATCTGCGACGCACAGGCATTGCAGGCCATTCGCCTGATCGCCGGCAATTTACCGGTGGTGGCAAACAACCCCCACGATGAAGAGGCTCGCCTCAACCTCCAGATCGCCGCGTCGCTTGCCGGCTGGGCGTTCACCGTCGCACAGGTAGGTCTGGCACATGCGATGGCCCACACTCTGGGCACTCTCTACCATCTGCCACACGGGGAAGCCTGCGGAATCGTCCTGCCCAAAGTCATGCGCTACAACGTCGATCACGCAGCGACAGCACTGACCGAGATCAGCCAGGCATTGGGAGTGAACACGGCAGGTATGTCTAAACGCGAAGCGGCGCTGGCTGCCGCTGACGCGATTGAAACGCTGATGCAGAAGGTCGGTCACCCAACCCGCCTGCGCGACGTGGGTGTGAAGGAGGAAGGCCTCGACATCGCCGCATTTCATGCCATTGCCGATACGGCGGCAATTTTCAATGCGCGTCCGGTCAATGACCCCGGCGACATAGCGGCTCTTTTTAAAGAAGCATATTAGAAAACCGGATAACTGAAAATATTTTGTGCAGATTTGGGCAGCAGCCCTCGACCAGATATTTTTTGATGTTTCAAAACATGAAATTATATCTGTAAGAGGGCTGCTCTCCTTCCCCTTATCTGCCAGCTCTTAAGTAACTTCACCATCATCTCAGAATCGGCAAGTTATTCGCCAACAAACCTCCACCCCGTGGAGTAAATCACTACCAGCTACGAGCTACGAGTTATTTGCTCATTATTTTCTGGATACCGGCCTTCGCCGGTATGACGATGTTGACGGCTTTTGACGATTGCGACATAGTCACCAGCGGAGGACATTTGTGGTTGCGCTTCGCGCTTTATTGCCCGTTCTCGCTAAGCTTTACTGACCGTTCGTGGTGAGCTTTACTGACCGTTCGTGGTGAGCCTGTCGAACCATGAACGGAAAATCATATTCCCGCTCACCCCCCTTCGACAAGCTCAGGGCAGGCTTCGACAAGCTCAGGGCGAGCGGGGTTTTTAATACGTTGCCGTTGACCATGAGCTATTGGCTATCCCCCATCCACCATTAATCTAACCCTCTAATCTTCTAAACTTCTAATCATCTAATCTTCTAACCCTCCATGCGCTACGAGCCATGCGCTATTAGCTCCTTATGTTCTGGATACCGGCCTTCGCCGGTATGACGATGTTGACGGCTTTTGACGATTGCGACACAGTCACCAGCGGAGGACATTTGTGGTTGCGCTTCGCGCTTTATTGCCCGTTCGTACTCGGCCTGTCGAAGCAGCCTTTGCCTTTAGCCTTTAGCCTCTAGCCTTTAGTCTTTAACCGTTAGCCTTTATCCATAAACTATCCACCATCCACGGCCTGAGATAATTAGTTTCATCTGAGAAAAAAATAACAACAAACAGCTCAATTATGTTATATTATTAGAAATCGCCGAAAAAAAGAGGTGACGATTATGAAAGTGTTTAAATCAACGCTGGCAGTTATGGTCATCTTGTGCTGTGTGTCATCATTTTCCCATGCCGATGATCTGAGAAAAGAAAGTCCCTGCAAGGCGGATATCCAGAAATTTTGTAAAAGCGTCCAGCCCGGCAAGGGCAGACTGCTTCGCTGTATGAGGCAATACAGCCGCCATCTGACTGATGAATGTATACAGCATATATCCGTGGTAAAGGAAAATTCAGCGCAATTTAAAAAAGCCTGTAAGAAGGACATCAATCGTTTTTGCTCTGATGCAGACAAGTCCGGCGGTACTGTTTTCCGCTGCCTGGAAAAAAACCATGCCTCTCTTTCCGCCGTGTGTGCCAATCAGGTGAAATAGGAAAGGCCGCCCAGGCAGATCCCACCCGCCGGTGCACCCAGCGGTGCCGCCTGGCATGCCATGCTTGTGTCAGGCGGTGTTTACAGACACAAGCGGTGTTTTATGTTCAAGCCTTATCATCAATTCGTCTATAAAAATAAGCGAGGCGGCACCGGTAAACAGCCCTGCACCGTCATCGCACACCGTGGCGCATCCGCCTATTATCCAGAAAACACACTTGCTTCTTTTACAGGTGCCATCGCCCAGGAAGCGGATATGGTGGAGCTCGATGTTCAGCTCACCGCCGACGACGAGGTTGTTGTTTTTCACGACGCAAAAATATCACGATGTACAAACGGACGGGGCCGCCTGAAAGACCATAAGCTGTCGCAGCTCAAGGAGCTCGATGCAGGCAGGTGGTTTCATGAAAAATTCAAAGGAGAAAAAATCCCCACACTGGCCGAGGTTTTAAGCCTGTGCTGCGGGCGCATCGCCGTCAATATTGAAATCAAAACAGAAGCGGTCGGTCAGACCATCTCCGGAGGGATAGAAGAAAAGTGCCTCAAAGCCGTCGAGCTTGCCGGCATGAGCGAACATACTGTTTTCTCCAGTTTTGATCCACGCGCCGTTTTGCGCATCAAACAAATAGACGGCCGCGTACCTGTTGCTGTTCTATTTGACAAAAAGCTTGACGATGGACGCCTGCCGTCGGAGATAGTCGCGGCGCTGAACGCAGATGCTTTCAATTGCTCACAGCACGAACTTACCAGGAAAAGACTTGCCGACCTGAAAGCACACAACATCCCGGTAAATGTTTATTCGCCAAACGATGAGCCAAGCATGATGCGAATGATCACCCGCGGTGTAAACGGTATCTTTACAGACCGCCCGGATATCTTAAGGCGCTTACTGGAGAATTTCTGATGGGAAAAAACCAGCAGACGCCGCCGCAACCAAATATCTCCAACGCGATGGTACGCACAGTCATGATCGCGCTGGAGGTGCTTTTCAAAGCTTCCGGCACCGACGTGCGCGTGCACGGTATACAAAACGTTCCTGATCAGCCTGTTCTGTACGTCGTCAATCATTTCACGCGCATGGAAACGGTCATCATGCCGTATGTCATCAAAAAATATCTCGGAAAGTTTCCTGTTTCGCTCGCCGATGCCTCTTTTTTCACCGGCAGGGCCGGCCGCATCCTGAGCCTGGCCGGAGGAGTTTCCACCTCAGATCCGGACCGTGATAAAATCCTGATCAGGGCTTTGCTTACCGGCAGCAATCCAGTGATCATTTTCCCTGAAGGAAGTATGATCAAAGACAAAAAGATCGTCGAACGGGGCAAATATCTGATCAATACCGCCACCGGCAGGCGGCCGCCGCATACGGGTGCAGGACGAATTGCGCTGCGCTCGCAGTTTATCCGCGAGGAACTGCACACTTGTTTAAAGAAAGGTGATCGCAAATCTATCGCTGAAATTGCCCGCCACTTTCATTTGGACCCTGCTGATATCGATGCAATTCTCGAAAAAGAAACCTTTATCGTCCCGGTGAATATAACTTATTATCCGGTACGCGCCAAAGACAATGTCATCAGCAAGCTGATCAACCGTTTTGTGGACGACGTCACGGCCCGTATGGAAGAGGAAGCGCTGGTGGAAGGTTCGATGGTTACGGACGGTGTCGATATCGATATTAACCTCGGCCTTCCGATTGCGGTAAAAAAACACCTGGACGAGGGAAAGGGAATTCGCCGGATGCTGGCCGAAGAAGGACCTCATCTGGATCCCGCCGGGCTTAAATATGCCGCCCCTTTTAAAAAAATATATGTAAAGTTGATGTATGAATACATGCGCGCCATTTATTCCATGACAACCGTCAACCATGACCATCTGGCCTCTTACATCATTTCGAAATACAAAAGGCGGCATTTTGCCGAGAGTGACCTCAAAAACCGGATTTATCTGGCGGTTGAGCAGCTCATGAAAACCAGCTTCGCCAACTACCATCAGTCGCTGGGACATGATCAAATCCATCTGCTCACCGACGACGAGCATAAAAAATATGAAAATTTCATGCGCGATGCTTCAGATGACGGGTTGCTGACACGATCTGAAGGTTTAATTATTAAAAACCGTCAACGATTCCGTAAAAAGTTCCACTTCCACACCATCCGCAAGAACAACATCGTTTTGGTTCTGAAAAATGAAATTGAACCACTGGATGAGCTGACAAAAAGACTGGATCGTCTTATGCTTATCCCACCCGGTCTTGTCAGGCGAAAGATCAGGAATCATTTTCTGGATGATGACCGGCGTGCCTTTGAGCAGGATTATGAGCATCATTATATCCACGAGGAAAGCAAGCCTGCCGTGATCGGCGCCCCTTTTCTGTGGCGCTCGTTATGGCGCAATCGTGGCGTCATTTTAGTGCATGGCTACATGGCGGCACCCGAAGAAATCCGACCGTTGGCGGTCTTTTTGAAACGCAAGGGCTATAGTGTTTACGCTGCAAGACTAAGGGGGCACGGTACCGCGCCGGAAGATCTGTCGCTCAGGAGCTGGCCGGAATGGTATGAATCTGTGAACCGTGCCTACATTATCATGAAGAACACGGTGAAGTCTTTTGCCATCATAGGTTTTTCCACCGGCGCCGGTGTGGCCCTTTTACAGGCGGCCAACAAGCCGGACAAGTTTTCCGGCGTCGTCTCAATAAACGGCCCTGCCCGTCTGCAAGACGCATCTGCCCGTTTCAGTCCGCTGGTACACGCCTGGAATAAAATGTTCTCAGCTTTGCGCATCAAAAAAGTGAGGCTGGATTATGTCGCCAACCAGCCGGAAAACCCTCACATCAATTACACACGCAATCCCGTCAGCGGTGTGTATGAGCTGGGACGCCTCATGAGATACGTCAAGGGGGGACTTGGTGATGTCCGGACACCCGCGCTGGTGATTCAGGGATCGGATGACCCGGTGGTAAACCCGGTAAGTGGAACGGAAATATTTTCGCTCGTTGGTTCTTCCGCCAAGGAGCTGGTTCAGGTTCCCGCCGACCATCACGGTATTTTACGCGGGGAGGCCTCTGAAGAAGTCAAGGAAAAAGTGCTGATGTTTTTGAAGGAGGTTTTACGCTGAAAGAGCCTCATTGCCCCACTCGTTGCCGCACGGCTTTGGGGGCGACAATTGATTTGCCCGATACAATCCCGAATCTAAAAAATCCTCATCCTGTACGATGCGGCATACGCGGCCATCATTTAACATCGGGGACGCCCTTCCCGGTGAGACACCCCAGCAGTCGGCAAGGGCTCTGTCTGTTTCTCACATGTTTTATAAATCAATGCGCAAAAAAGCTTTCTGAAAGACCACAAAATATTTACTTGCTCCGGAGAGAAGGTGGCGCTTTAAGGAGGGCAAAGCTCTGAAAAATACCGAATTTCTTTCTCCGTCACGCCGCATACAACCACTTTAGGCAGGCAGGGGCCTCTTACCGGCGGTACTGTCGGGCAGGAAACAAATTATTATCTTTACAAGATGACCGGTGTGCGTAGCTCCGGTAGTGAGTCTCCCTCGTATAAGACCTTTTCCAGAAATAGCCCGGATGGCGGGGCTGTACAGCGCGCCGGAATTTCCGAATAAGCACCTAGCATTGCCTTTGCTTCGGCCGCGGTGAGTGCTCCGCGTCCTGCCTCAACCGCCACCCCCACGATACGTCTGACCATCTTCCATAAAAAATGCGAGCCGACGATCCGTATCACCAGTATGTTTTCAAGCTTGTGAAGCTTGATGAGTTCTACCGCCACCTTTGTCGAAACATGTTTGTCCATTCTTTTGTCGGCAAAGGAGGCAAAATCATGAAACCCCTCAAATGTATGCAGAGTCCGCTTCATGGCTAAGACATCAAGGTCGTCCCGAACCCACCAAACATACCTCTTGGCAAATGCACTCCGCCGCGCGGCGATCAAGTACAGATAACTGCGACCACAGGCCGAGTGGCGGGCATGGAAACGAGGATGGGCATTTTCCACGGACAGGATATTGATGGTGGAAGGAAGCAAATCGTTCAGACCGATCCGCAGAGTTTCACAATTGATTTTTTTAGCGCTCTCCAGGTGAGCCACCTGCTCAAGAGCATGAACCCCTGCGTCCGTGCGACCTGCACCATGAATTTCGACGGGCGAATTCAGAAACTTTTCCGCGGCGGTAATCAGTGCTCCCTGGACGGTTTTGGCGTTTTTCTGAATCTGCCAGCCTCTGTAACCGGTACCGTCATATTCCAGGATGATTTTATATTTGTTCAATGGCTGGTTTCTCCGGAAACTGGTTTCAGAACATTCATAGCCGTGATATTATCCAGCAAAGTGCCGGCCTCTCTGTCTGTGTTGAGAAGCTCGCGGCCCGGCTCGAGCGTGGTAATGACGGCCTGCCCGATGATTTTACGTCCTTCCCGCCCCCGCAGATCTTTCGTCCGCAAACCCCAGATATTGTGGAAAATAAGAGCACGGCCTTCTTTCGCCCCGATGTAGAGCATCACATGCCCCCTGCGCCACAAGAGGCTCAGATAAGGAACACCTTTTTCCAGGATGACTTTTTCTTTTTCCCCGGGGGTAAGCCCTTGCAGATCAATGAAAATACCGGCCTCACGGACCTGATCCTCCGAGTGGCGCGGCAGCCAGATACCGAATACCGTGTAAAAATCACGGGTCATGGCGGAGCAATCCCGGTTTCCATAAAGCCCCCCCCATCCATAAGGCTCGCCGATCATTTCATTGGCAACCCGCACCGCGTTCAACCGGTTCATCCTAAACGGTTTGGCCGCCGCCGCCGTGTCCGGCATAACACCGTGCCTGATCAGTGCCTGTCCGTCCGGTCCCGCAACTGCGATAAAAATCCGAACTTTATCATCCCGGCGGTCATTCATCGGGAAAACATGACCCACGGAGGACATAAACACGAACCTGCCTCCTTCATCCAAAACCGGCGTCCGGTCGCGGATAATGACGGCATAACGGCCAGATTCCCATCTCCGGACAAAATCTTCGTCCACCAGCGCAAAATCTTCGGCGGGAATCCAGCCGAACGTAAATGATGTCTCCACAAGCGCCCAGGCCCTGTCCGCACTGAAATGGCAGACAAACACCGGTGTGTTGGCCGGGACCGCTGAACGCTGCAAATTGTCAAACGGCCATCCATCGCTGTCGCTATCCGGCCTGGTAAAGTGTGGCGAGTTCGTCGGCAATTCTCTCAGGTTCGTGTTGCGGATGGTAATGCCCCGTACCAGCGCATTCGGGTATTGCACCAGTTCGGCATTTTCCCGTAGTTTTTTTATCCAGGAAGAAGGAAGTTTTAGTTTATTTTCCCCGTAGCCCGGCTTGAAGTTGTATTTAATGAAATCCTGGCCAACCTTTTCCGGACGTGCATAAAACGGCCTTTCCTGATGCCACACAGAAAAGAAAATAATGTTAAAATCTTCGTCCATCCGTGCCTGTTCGGCCTGGCCGAGGAATTCTTCGTCTGCCGCTTCCGGTGACAGAAACGAGGCTGGTCTTGCGGCAATTCGCGCACATCACGGATACTCTCCGGCACAGACAGGCAGCCCGCCAGCAAAAGAAAAAAAACCAACAAACACACAACTTTTTTCATAAAACACCTCTGAACCGATCATCCCGAATATAATCTTTTTTCCCCCCGCAGGCAAGACAAACACGTGCCCACCTTTCATCGATGTTTCTTTTTATTTTGCATTCATGGCAATTTCGTGTAGATTACCTCACGAACTTTACGAAAGCCCTAAAACAAGGCGAATGAGCCGGGGAAAATTGTTTTTATTGGAAACAAACGGCTGATTTCATCCAAAGGGTTTTACAACATTTACGAAAACGCCATCTTGGTATGTATTACCCATTTGCAAAAAAGATGGTAGAGAGTTTCACAGGCTGGGGCAGGCAAGGCACCATTCCCGGAGGATTGTTATACATTTAGATGTATGCTAAAGTAAGACTCGCTGGAAAAGTTCAGGAACAAATACAGAGTCCCATCGGTATTTGGGCATCGAGCAAAGACGCTGACTGTTACTTTTATGCCGCCAGACCAAAACGCGCCTGGACAAGAAATGCATCCCTGTTCGCAGCGCCCTTCTCCTGTAAAACAGTCGGCTGGCAGCGGTTTGGCATTTCAAAAATCTTGCGGCACGTAAAAACCAAAATGACACACCGTCAACAATGGAGAAAGGAGATCAAAATGGCGGAAGGAACAAAAGTCATGGATCAGGCTCTTCAGGTGATGACAGACAGGGAGGGGAAGTATCTGACCTTCTGCCTCGCCGGAGAGGAATATGGCATTGAAATCCTGAAAGTTAAGGAAATCATCGGCATCATGCCGATTACCGTCGTGCCCCAAACTCCCTCCTACATCAAGGGCGTTATCAATTTACGCGGCAAAGTGATTCCCGTGATCGACCTGCGCCTCAGGTTTTCACTTTCCACTGCGGAATTCACAGAAAGGACATGTATCATCGTCGTAGAGATAGCTGCAAAGCAGGGAACGATTATCATGGGATTTGTGGTTGATTCCGTCTCAGAGGTTCTCAACATCAAGGGAACCGATATTGAACCAACTCCCTCCTTCGGCACCCGCCTCAACACTGCGTTTATCCTGGGAATGGCAAAAGCAGGCGACGGGATAAAAATCCTTCTGGATATCGATAAAATCCTGTCCGCAGAAGAATTGGAGGCGGCAAGCGGAATTCTGTGATGCATAGCGACACCATAACCAATAATAGCCATCCGGGAAGGGGGAAAGCAATCCCCAAGCTTGAAAGTCAGAACGTCGGCGGAGCGGAACTTCCTTATCTCCATTACCAGGGTAACGGAGGGAAAACTGTCTTTTGCCATGCGACCGGATTCCTGCCCTGGCTGTGGCATCCGGTTATCCAGGAACTGAACTTTGCCGATGCCATTTGGGCGCCGTATATATGCAACTATCGCGAGGGAGATCCTCATAACGGGGGATTAAGCTGGAACGACATCGCACGCGATCTTTCTTCTTTCTGCCGCGCCTGTGACATTAACCAGCCCCTGATGATCGGCCATTCCATGGGGGCGACAGTTTCAATTATAACCGCGGCGGCCTTTGACATAAAGCCTCGTGGCATGATTCTTATCGAACCGATACTGCTGCCTGAGGAATTCTACGAGCTGAACATTAAAGTCGAGGACCATCCGCTGGCTTCCAAATCAATCAAGCGACTGAACCGCTGGAAAAACGTGGACGAGGCCACATCTTATCTGCATTCCCGTCCGCTCTTTTCAGACTGGGACAAAGACGTCCTGGATTTGTACAAAAATTACGGCCTGGAAAAAATGCCGGAGGGAGATGTGCAACTGGCCTGCACCCCTCAAAGCGAGGCAGCCTTGTTTATGGGCGGTATGAGTCGTAATCCCTGGCCGCTTCTTTCCGCAATAGAATGTCCCACTCTGGTCATTGAAGGTGGAAAAAGCCCCAATATCGGATTGGTCGATATACAACGCGCCGTTTCTCTGTTACGACGGGGTAAATACGCGGTCGTTCCGGAAGCCGGGCATTTAATCCCCATGCAAAAACCGTCTGAAATCGCCGCGCTCATCAACGGCTTCGTCAAAGAGATTGCCGCCAAGGAGGACAATGCTGATCATGATGACCAACCCTGACGTCATTGCCTTTTGTAACCAAAAAGGAGGCGTGGGCAAAACAACCAGCGCTCTTAACATCGCCGCCGGTCTCACCATGCTTAAGAAAAAAGTATTGGTTATCGATTTTGATCCCCAGGCTCATCTGACTTATTCATTGGGCCTGGACGCCCGTGAATTAAAAAACACGGTTTATCACGTAATGAAAGGTGAGATCCCCCTTGCCGTGGCCCTGATTGAAACCAAAGGAATGAAAGTTCTGCCCGGCAGCCCGGAACTGGCGGAACTGGAGACGGAGATCGCCTCCCGGCCGGGCAAGGAAGCTTTTTTACAAAAATGTCTGACCTCCGCCCGTAATTTTGAATATATCATCATCGACTGCCCGCCCGCCTCCGGGCTTTTGACCGTCAATGCACTGGTGGCCTGCCGGGAAGTATTCATCCCCCTGCAGATGGAGTTTCTCGCCCTCAAAGGCATGAGCAGGCTGCTGAATATGATCGAAGAAATCAAAAAGAAATACTCTCGTCAGGGACCATCCTACCGGATTATCACCATGCGCCACGACGGGCGTAAAAAGCTCAATAACGCCATCATGAACAAGGTAAGGGAACGCTTCGGAAACCGTGTATTCAAATCAGTGATACGCGAAAACATCGCCGTAGCCGAAGCACCCAGTTTTGGCCAGTCCATTTTTGAGTACTCACCCAGAAGCCACGGCGCGGAGGACTATCTCGCCTTGTGCAAAGAAGTAATCCGCAAGCGCACTGCTTAATAACTTCGCGGTGCGCCTCTTTCCGCATTCAGGCCGCCCGAAGAAGAATCTCTGCAGTCAACCTTAGTGAAAGGAGACAATCATGTTCAGGAAATCACGTATTATAGTGGTTATCATGGTTTTGCTGGCAGCCCCCTCCTGGGCTTTCGCCCAGATGAAAGAGGGGCTTTGGGAAATCACCTCGCAGACACACATAGAAGGAGTTCCAATATCACCACCGCCGGTAACCTTCAAACAGTGTTTGAGCAAGAAAGACGCGGTCCCCAAGGATCAGGATAAAAGCACAGAATGTAAAATCATCAAACAGAAGATGAGCGGCAATACTTTAATCTACACAACGGAGTGCAAAAACCAGCAGGGCGTGATGCACGCGACGGGAAACATCACCTATAGCGGAAACGTTATGGAAGGAAAAACAACCGCCAGCTTCAATGCAAGGGGGCAATCTTCCATGAAGATGAATACCTCGATGAAAGGCAGATATCTGGGTACTTGCCCTAAATAACCAGCCTCTCTTTTTTGTGCGAAGGAGTTGGGCGCCAAGGGAATCAACGTCAACGCCATCGCTCCAGGGATGATCTGGACGGACATGATGAAGAACATGCCTCCGGAAACGCTCAAGCAGATAGACTCCATGCTGCCTTATCTGGTGCCCATGAACCGCAAAGGTTCGCCGCTGGACATAGCCAACCTAGCACTGTTTCTGGCCTCCGATGAAAGCTCCTTCATCACCGGCCAGGTTATCTTCTGTGACGGCGAAATGAAGATATAGAGAGGAAAGGTTTTAGGTCGTAGCGAATAGCTAATAGCTCGTGGCTCGTAGCTCATAGTTCATGGCTAAAGGCTAAAGGCTAAAGGATTAAGGATTAAGGCTGCTTCGACAGGCCGAGCACGAACGGCAATAAAGCGCAAAGCGCATCTTTCTTGTCCTGGGCCGGCGGAGGTGCCCCGATTCATCGGGGCGGAGGTGGAAAATAAAAGTCGATAGCTTGTGGCTCGTAGCTCGTGGTTGATGGTGATGGGTGATGGATAGTGGAAGGTGGGTGATCACCCGGCAGAAATAATGTCGACCGGCAGACCTTCGAATATGGGCGGCCTGAAATCCATACAGTAATCAGGCCGCCCTTTTTTTAGCAATATATTGCTCTTTGTTCATTCTGAACCCTGTTTCTGCCGTCAGGACAAAGAGGCTTTCACCCCCAGGAAAGCCCTTGCTCCGGAGGACGAATGTCGTTGGGCCTTGTGACGGCGGAGTTAATAAGTCAGATGGTTGAAAGGGTCATAGGCGACATCGAGACAAGTTTCTATTTCAGAGGACCTGGCAATACAAAACAGAATGTATTTGCCTTTCGGCATTGCTTTTTCCAGGTGCTCGAAGATCGACAAATGCGGCTCCGCCATCGCTACTCCTACCTTCTGAGGGCTGTTGCTCAAAACAACAAGGCGGTTTTTCAGCGCATATTGCTCTCCAATGGCTTTTTGCATTGTCGGATAAACCCGGAATCCCTTCAGGGAAACGATTGGCATGCTGAAATGGGCGGAAAGCGCTTTCATATATTCATCTTCATTGATTATCCTTTTACGTGCCAGCAGGTCCCCCAGATACTGATGCCGGCCATAATTTTTTTGACTCTGCTGCAGCTCCAGAATGTCTTCGAGCTGACGGGGGGTGATCATCTGCAACTCCAGAAGAATCTCACCAAGCTTCTTCCTCTTATTGCTGAAATAAATATTCTTCATAATGATGGACTGAGGGAAACCCATCTCGCAAAGAATCTGCCCCAGATACTTGTGCGGCTCTTTGTTTTTCCTCTTCATCGCCTCTTCCAGATCGGATGGTTCGATAATTTTCTTGGCCACAAGTATCTGCCCGATTTTTTTCGTCGTCGATTCAGCCTCTTTAATTTTTGATTCAAGGGTTTTCAAAGCAACTGTGAGGCTATTGAGCGCGCTCGTCAATTGAGCATGTGAGCTGGCATGGGTGGTCTCCGGATTTCCCGGAGCGGCTGTCCTGGGCTTATAAGGTTCTTCTTTTTGTGTCGTCCTGTTCTTAATCATTTTCCCGTCCCACGCTTTCTGAAATATTCATCAATATTCTTGCCCCTTTACTAGCATATCCAGCAATGTAAGACAAAGCAATATATGTACCATCGCCATATTTTTTGTTTGTTTTCACTATCTTTGACGAATCAGACGGCCCGCCGGTTAATTTCCGCGGCGCCTGACCACCCAACTTACTTACTTCGTTCACAATACCTGGTCGTGATTGGGTTGCTAAATTTTATCCGATTTTTTAAGCAATTTAAAAAATGGACATAAACAAGCAGCCGGGAGTCAAAATCGATAAGTCATTTAAACAAAACATGCCTAAAATGACCTGATCATTTTTAACGGGAAGCTCCGTCATTTTTTGACATTTATGCAATCTGTATCCGGCAGAAAAATATCTTCCATCCAGGTAAAAACATAACTCTCCTCAAAACTCGTTATCGGTTTGTGGGGACCACATCTTTATTCCCTTCCTTGGCCGACATTACCGCCTCCTCAATAAAATACAATCAAATCACATAGAAGTGTCCTTTTATGTTGACAGGTGGCGATGTTCTTTTTATACTTCGTCGCACTCGAAAACACGGGCAAATAAAGACGGCACTGCATACTGATAAACTACCGCAGCAACTCATGTCGTTTGGGCTTTTTTGTGCCCCGGGAAGGAAAACATATGAACAAAAATCAAAACCCTGTACAAAAAATCATCAATTTTTTACGCCATGACGTCTGGCGAGTGCGCCGCACCTCGCTTCCTCCCGGGAAGTCTTTCTTTCTGAACCTGCTGCGGGTGTTAGTTTTGTCGGTAAGGGGCTTTGACGAAGACCAATGCCGCCTGCGGGCATCTGCTCTGACTTTTTATTCGATGATTTCCATCGTACCGGTCATGGCGATGGCCTTCGGCATTGCCAAAGGCTTCGGCTTTGAAAAATTAATGGAGGAGCAGCTGCGCGACAAGCTGGCCGGACATGAAGATATTTTGCAAAAAGTGCTCGAATTTTCCAACGCGCTTCTGGCCAATACCCAAGGAGGGCTGATTGCCGGCGCAGGTCTGCTTGTCCTGATGTGGGCGGTGCTGAAGGTTCTGGGGCAAATTGAAGTTTCCTTCAATGACATCTGGGGAGTGAAGGAAAAAAGATCGCTGGGGCGCATGTTCGGCGATTATTTGTCTCTGATGCTGGTATGTCCGGTCTTGATTATTTTGTCCAGCGGCCTGACCATTTTTTTCACCTCGCAGATAACGGCTATTGTGGAAAAGTTCACCTTCCTGGGAGTTATCGGACCGGCTGTTTTCACTTTTCTGAAGTTTCTGCCCTACGCTCTTTTATGGGGTGTTTTCACTTTTATATATATTTTCATGCCTAACACAAAGGTGCGGTTTTCCTCCGGCCTTTACGCCGGGATTGTTGCCGGCACGATATTTCAGCTTGTCCAGTGGACCTACATCACTTTTCAGATCGGCGTTGCAAAATACAATGCCATTTATGGAAGCTTCGCGGCGTTGCCGCTTTTTCTGGTCTGGCTTCAGCTGAGCTGGTTTATCGTCTTATACGGGGCGGAGCTTTCCTTTGCTCTCCAGAATGTCGACACCTATGAATTTGAACCGGACGCCCTCCAGGCCAGCCACAGGGTTAAAACCCTGCTGGCGCTTCAGATCGCCCATCATCTGGTTAAAAACTTCGTCCGCGCCGAACCGCCTTCCACCGCCCGCGAAATCTCCGCACGGCTGGAAATTCCTATTCGTTTTGCCAATGAAATTCTCTTTGAGTTAAATAAAAGTAACATTCTTACAAGAGCGGAAGCCGAAGGCAACGGCGAGCAGGCCTATCAGCCGGCACGGGATATAAGCCGGCTCACCATTCAGGACGTTATTCTTGCTCTGGAACAAAGAGGCTTGAACGATATGCCTTTTGCCCACGCGCCTGAATTCACCGTGCTTTCGTCATCTTTGGAGGCTTTCGGCAAAGCCTTGGAAAAACTGCCGGAAAACAGACTCCTCAAAGAAATGTAGGACTAAAAACATCAGTCATCCTCGTTCCAATGAATGTCGTCGCTGGCGATCCCTCTTTTTGTTTTCATGATTTTAAGTGTGACCGGCCGGACAGTTGAACATTGAACTTTATATTGACACCCAGAAACCCGTCCTTTATAAACTGCCGGGACTCAATATCAATCCCATATTTGAGGCTCATAAATATTTGGAGGTTTCATGCAGGCCATTGAATCTTTTCTTCAGCAAATTAGCGATGTGCTCTGGGGCTGGCCTCTGATTGTGCTTCTCGTCGGAACACATATTTTTCTGACGATTCGCCTCAAGTTCATTCAAAGATATATGTTCAGAGCCATAAAAATTTCCTTTTCACGCAAGCGCGAAGGCAAAGGGGATATCAGCCAGTTTGGTGCTCTGGCCACAGCCCTGGCGGCAACAATAGGCACTGGCAATATTGTCGGCGTGGCTACAGCGGTTGCCGCGGGAGGCCCCGGCGCCGTTTTGTGGATGTGGCTGACCGGTTTCTTCGGCATTGCGACAAAATACGGTGAGGCGGTTTTATCGCTGAAATATCGCATTACCAACAAAGAAGGACTGATGGCGGGCGGACCGATGTACGTCCTGGAACGAGGCATGAATACCCGGTGGCTGGGGTTGATTTTTGCGGCGTTTACCGCAGTGGCGGCATTCGGGATCGGTAACACCGTGCAGGCCAATTCGATCGCGTCGCTGGTCGAGGAAACCTTCAATATTTCACCATGGATTACCGGACTGACGCTGACCGTGCTTACCGCCGTCGTCATCCTCGGCGGTATTAAATCCATAGCGAGGGTCTGCGAAAAACTGGTGCCTTTTATGGCGGTGTTTTATGTCTTCGGCTGCGCGGTTTTATTGGCTGTGCAGTATGAAACGATACCGGCAACCATCAGGCTTATTTTTCAAAGCGCTTTTTCCGGCCATGCCGTCATCGGCGGATTTCTGGGCGCAGGCATGAAAGAGGCAATTCGCTACGGCGTCGCACGCGGTCTGTTTTCCAATGAATCCGGCATGGGCAGCGCGCCGATTGTCGCGGCGGCGGCACAGACCAAAAATGCAATTCGTCAGGCGCTGGTTTCTTCAACGGCAACCTTCTGGGACACGGTTGTGGTGTGCGCAATGACCGGTCTGGTTCTGGTGAATTCCGGTCAGTGGATTCACGGCTATAAAGGTGCCGCCCTCACCAAGGCGGCTTTTTCGGCTCTGCCGTTTGTTGGTCCGGCCGTTCTTTCCATAGGTCTTATGACGTTTGTTTTTTCAACCATTCTGGGCTGGTCCTACTATGGTGAAAAAGCCGCGGAGTATCTTCTGGGGGCCAAAGCCATTCGCCCGTACAGGTATCTTTGGGTGGGCGCGGTAATGCTCGGTTCCGTGCTGAGCCTTCCCATTGTCTGGACCTTCGCGGATATTGCCAATGGACTGATGGCGGTCCCCAATCTCATTTCATTGCTCGTTCTCAATAAGGTGATCATAAGTGAAACAAAACATTTTCTCTGGGACGGCAATCTCGATGAATCCTCCTGATTTATAAGCTTGCCGGGGACGGATAATACGGCTGATGACATCTTTCTCCCACAAATGAAGCCTATCCGGCAGATAACACCGAGGCGTTACCCCCTGCAGGCAAAGGCCGCAGTTTTTGCAAAACATGGGCGGATGGAAAAACATGGCGGCAGGAAAGATTCGCCGATAATAAACAACCACAGCCGCGGTCGGACGCTGCGGCTGTGGTTGTTTTTCGCTGAGGGGTTACTTCTTGTTCGATTGTCTCCAGATTTTTCTCTTTTCGGCTTCCTTGATCAGCTCTTCACGGAAATCCGGATGGGCAATGGAAATCAGTTTTTCGGCCCGGTACCAGGTCGGACAGGTTTTAAGCGCTACCGCACCATATTCGGTGACAATAAAGTTGACCATCTGACGGGTAACGGTTGTGATGCTTCCGACTTCAAAGTTCGGGACAATGCGCGACACGATCGTGCCGTCCTTTTTCTTATAAGTGGAAGGCAGGCAAATGAAGCTGCGACCGCCCTTGGACCAGTACGAACCCAAAACAAAGTCCGACATACCGCCGTTGCCGGAAATTTGCTTGAACCCGGCACTCTCCGCGTTGACCTGTCCATAGAGGTCAACCTGCAGGGCTTGATTGATGGAAATCAGATTATCTATCTGGGCAAGCCTGGTGGGGTGGTTCACGTATCCCACGCTGCAGGACGCGAGCGCCGGGTTACGGTCGATTCAGTCATAAAGTTTCTTTCCGCCGAGCGCGAATGTGTAGTTGATTTTCCCCTGGTCGAAGGTTTTTTTCATGCCGTTCATGACCCCTGCTTCCCACATGTCATGGTAGGCATCGACCAGCATCTCCGTCCAGCCGCCCAGATTCTTTAAATCAGACTGGCTGATCATCTGCCCCAGAATATTGGGCATTCCGCCGATACCCAGCTGGATACAGTCGCCATCCTTCAAATGCGCCAAAACGTTCTGTGCAATTTTCCGGTCTGTTTCCGTCGGGGTGACGATGGGCAGCTCGGCCAGCGGCGCATTGTTACCTTCAACCACTGCATGAACCTGGGAAATGTGGATGCGTTCCATATTGCCCCCGTAAGCATAGGGGATATTCTCGTTGACTTCCAAAATGATATTCTTCGCGCTTACCGCCTGTAAATAGCAGCAGGAATTATGCAGCCCCCAGTTGAAATATCCATCCTTGTCCATGGGGGTAACCTGTGCCATAAAATGATCGCGCAACGGTGTGCCGGCTTTTTTCGGATCGTTCATGCCGTTTACGACGTAAAGTTCCGATTCGCCGTACAGCGTCGGCTGGTAAAAAACACCGCTGCACATCTCCTGAAGCATGCGGGTCAGCAAACTGAAATGCTGATCGTTATATGTAAAAACTTCTCCCTTGGGATCTTTTTGAACAACCTCCGGGACCGGCGGCACAGTCACGGCAGCCATGATTTTGATGTCGGAGAGCTCATCCTTCCGCGCCGCGAGCGCCTTATCAAGCTCAACCGGCTTGCCGTTGAACATCGCCCAGTCAATCCAGTCACCTGGCTTCACTTTCTTGACCGCCTCTTCTGCGGTCACCAGTTTTTCCTTGTACATCTGTTGAAATTTGCTCAAATTTTCTTCCTCCTGTTCTTTATTTTGCCGGGTATGGAGCTCTAAAGCTCTCAGTAAACCCGAAATGAATTCAGTTGATCCTTTCTTACGTGGACGTGTCCGGCACAAAGCCATCTTTATCGCGGAAATTCGTGAGAATTACTCGGTAAGAACTTGCTTTCTTTTAACAGCAAAATAAAAAACGAGGTCTTGTCTGTCATAAAATCATGACAACAAGCTGTGGGGTGTCGTGTTGATGATCCTGGTGAAGATGAGCGCAAATATTCGTTCTATGGGAATAATTGCACACTTTTTGCTTTGTTCAGACGCCAGGAAGGCTAATGTAACTGGAGTTCCGGAGCTCCCCCGAAAGCGGGAAGCTAAAATATTTGAGGGTATCGCTGTTGTTTTCCCAACACTACAGACACGCATCTTTATCTGTCTTGCTGGATGATCACGCAGTCGGGGTTTTCCAACCGCCTTTTCAACGCCGCAAATGCCTTCTGATAAGCCGGTCCAAATCAAGCTTTTCCAATTTTATTCGCTCAGGACGCTAAAATCGTCGACAACTCCCGCATGTTTTTATCCTGAAGCTCATTGCCGGGGCAATTCTTGTTTTTCTTGAAATTTCCTTTCTTTTTGTCCTCCAACGGGGGCCCAGGGATTGATTCTCCGCTGGCACTTTGAATTGTTTACGTCCGATCTCGTTGGGGTCATTTTGTTTTCCGGGCTTTTTCACCTCATCCTTTTTTCATATCATCAGGGTCTGGCGCGTCCATCTGTTTCCGCAAAGACTCCCTTTTGAGTTGATTATGTATTTAGCTTTTTGCAATTTTTGTCAAGATGGAATCCTACGCCGCCGCTGAAATACAGGTAACTACCTAATATCTCATTGACCTTCGTGAATGATATCTCTATATTGCCAACAGCGGATTACTGAAGTCGGCCGGGCCGTCTGCTCCACCATATGACGCACCGGCCCGGATGAGCCGGGCATGTATCCGCCGGAGCAAAGATCATATTGTTGTCCATCAAGTATCTTAATCAAGGAGGGAAGAGTATGATAAAAGAAATCCTCGTGGCGGTTGACGGATCAAAAACATCTCTGAAGGCGGCGGCTTTTGCAGTTGACCTTGCCCGGCAACTGGGAGCATCCATCATCGCTTTGAGCGTCATCGACAAACGGCTTTTCATGGAAGGTACAGCCGTGTCGGCGAAGACCGGCAAAAAGCTAACACAGTCGGTTGAAGAGCACCTGAAGGAGGTGGCCGAGGATTATCTGGGGGATGTCCGGGAGCTTTGTAAAAAAAATAAAGTGGCATTCAAAACCATAAGCAAAATGGGATATCCGGTGACGGAAATCGTCAAGGAAGCCAGGCGTGCCGGCGCGGACCTGATCGTGATGGGATCGCGTGGCCGCAGCGCTCTTTCGGCCACCGTGTTGGGCTCCGTCTCTTACGGCGTACTCCATCATGACAAAAACGTGCCTGTAATCATTGTCAGGGACTAAAATGCCGGCCCGGCCGGTGAGGCTCTTTACCGTGTGAGGGATCTAAAACGTCATGACAAAATACCGGCGCGCATAATGTTTCTTCCCATTTGCCATTGCATCTTTATGGAGAAAAATACAATTCGAGCATCTTCGTTGTTCTCGCCCAGGAATCCTCATTGAGCTTTGTATCTTTGAAAGGGCCTAAATTAAATCCATGCCCCGCGCCGGGGTAAACGACAAGCTCCACCAGTCTGCCCTGACCGGCGGCCTCGTCGCATATCTTCCGTATGGGGCCCACTGTACAGCAATTGAAAAAATGGTCATCCTCTCCCTGGATCACCAGGACAGGCACATTCATCCTTTCCACACAGCCGTCATGGTCCTTGAAGAAAGCGGTTGCCGGATAATAAGCGATTACACCGGCGATCTCCTCTTCCATTGATGATGCACAAGCCAAAGCCACCGCGCCTCCCAGAGAATATCCGATTATCGCCGCCTTCCCCTTTTGTGCGACGGAAGGCAGGCCGGGCTCGTGTAAAATGTCCCGTATCCTGGCGCGACACGGCTCAAGCTGATCGAGCGGAAAGTCGTTGCCGTCGTGAAGCAGCACAGTATATCCCAAAGCGGACAGCCGGCGGGCGTGCTCGACGTAAAAAAAGGGGCCGCTTTTGCCGGAAATCATCAAAACGAGCCTGCCATCCCCGGATGGCGGACTATAATGCCCGGCCCCGCACAGGATGATAACAGCATGCAGGCCAGAAACATAAATGCTGACAAACGTTTCATTTGTACTCCGCAAGCTTGCGCTGTAATTGTCTGAGAGTAATGCCCAAAATGCGGGCAGCCTCGGTACGATTGGCTCCTACGGCGTCGAGAACAAACCGCACATGCGCTGCGTCATTTTCTTTGAGTGTACAAAGTGTGCGGCAAGAAAGCGGCGGTACGCTTTGCGCCTCCTGTCCATCCGGCAGGTCGGCGGGCAGCACCATCGGCCCATCAGCAAGCAGAACGGCGTTTTCGACAATCTGCGCCAGCTCACGGATATTGCCCGGATAATCTTTACGAGTCAGAATAGTCATTGTTTCAGGTACAAATCCTTCAATATTTTTTTTGTGCTTCCGGCAGGCATTACGCAAAAAATATTCTGCCAAAAGCGGGATATCGCCTCTTCTCTCCCTGATGGGCGGCAGGCAGATATAGGCTGATTTGAGACGGTAGAGCAGATCAACGCGGAATTTTTCCTCCCGGCAGGCACGGTCAAGATCCTTGTTCGTGGCGGAGACAAGCCGCACATCGACGCGTACCGGGCAGTTCGCTCCCAGCGGCGTGAATGTTTTATCTTCCAGGACGCGCAGAAGCTTGGACTGCAGCCCCACAGGCAGCTCACCAATTTCATCTAGAAAAAGAGTACCCCCGTCCGCCTGTTCAAAAAAACCTGCGTGATTGGCCTCCGCGCCGGTGAAAGCTCCCTTGGCGTGCCCAAAAAACTGGCTTTCGAACATCGTGGCAGGAATGGCTGAGACATTGACCGGTACAAAGGGACCATCGGGCGCGGGACCAGCCCGATGAATACCGCGCGCCATGAGTTCCTTGCCCGTTCCTGACTCACCGGTAATCAGAACAGGATTGCCGCTTGTTGCCATCACCTGGGCGTAGGAGATGAGCGACTTCATCTGCGCGCTTTGTGTGATCGTATCGGCAAAGGCAGGCGGAATTCCACCTGCGTCAAAACCTGCATTGGCGGAAAGCCCCGCCAGGAGCCCCTTGTGTTCATAGGCCCTTTCTATGGACAAAAAAAGCAGTTCGTTGTCCACCGGTTTGACCAGATAATCATATGCTCCTCGACGCATTGCTTTAACCGTGGTGGCAACATCATCGACCGCGGTCAGAATAATGAATTCCGTGCGCGGACAGAAAGGTCTGACTGCTTCCAGCACCTGCATACCATCAACTTCCGGCATGAGCAGATCCAGGAGCACAACGTCAAAATTACCCTCGCGGATTTTTTTGATCGCTTCACGACCGGCATCGCAGATTTCGACATTTCTCATGCCGCGCCATTTGAGCACGCGACGCACGGAAGTTAAAGAAAGCTCCTCGTCATCGACAATAAGAATTTTCATAATTGCTGCCTTCCCAGTTCATGAATTGCCTTTTGAAGTTTTTCGATGTGAAAGGGTTTGTGCAGCGTATAGTCAGGCTGCAGGTCGCTGCCGGCCGGCGGTTTTAGAGCTTTACGGTCGGCACAGTAAAATATCACCGGCAGCAACGGGTACTTACGCTTAATCTTTTCCAGAAGCTCCCAGCCATCGAACCCTTTGAGACGAACCTCTGAGGCGATCATGTCCACTTCCGGATTTTCCGACAGAAAAGCGAGAATATCTTCCACGCGGTCCTGCGGTTCGGAACGCCAGATGACCGCGTCAACAAAATTCGCCTTGAGCTCTTTGAGGTATTTTACATTGTGATCAATACAGAGCAGAGCGGGACATAAATTTAACGCCCGCCCTTTGTCCACGGGAAGATAAACGGAAAAACGGCTCCCCTGCCCGGGGCGCGACAAAACACTGATTAAACCCTGGTGCTCCTTCACCAGTCCGTAGGAAATCGAAAGACCCAGTCCTGTACCGTCAAGCTCACGGCGGGTGGTAAAAAAAGGATCGAAAATATGTTCAAGATTTTTGCGTTCAATCCCCTTGCCGTTGTCCTCAACATCCACCACCACCGCTTTGAGGCGCTCAATATATCGGCATCTGATCGTGATCAGCCCCTTGCGTCCTGAAGGAATGGCCTGATGGGCGTTGATCAGCAGGTTGGCAATGACCTGTTCGATTTTCTGAAAATGTCCGGATACGGGCGGCAGGCGATCGTCTATTTCCTGATTGATCTGCGACACAGTGCGCCTGATCTGTGCACCCACTATGATAAGAGCGCCCGCAATCACATCGGAAACACTGAAACTTTTTTTTTGCACACTTTCATCCGAACGGGAAAACTCCTTCAAACTAGTGATAACGCGGCTGATGCGGTTGGCGCCGATTTTAAAGGCCTCGATGATTTCCCGCATATTTTTACTGACCTCATCATAGGACAACCCTCTTTTGCTCCATTTAGGATGCTCTCCATCCGAGCGCGACAGGACCTCCTCGGCCATACTCCATATCTCTTCGAGCACGGGAACATTATATGCGATGAAGCTCACGGGATTGTTGATCTCGTGTGCGACGCCCGCCACTACCTCGCCCAGCGCGGCCAGTTTATGCGTCTGAATCATCTGCTGAAGCCGTAGCTCTCCTTCCTGGCGGATTTTTTTGTCCTCCGTCACATCCTGCCAGGCGCCCACGATATAACTTTCCGTACCGGCCGGGTGGCGTGCGACACGCCAGTAATCGGAAAACCAGCGGTAGGAATCATCCATGACGCGGAAACGGTAAGTGCAGCGGTGCGCGACCTTATCCGTCGTGTTTCTAAGCTCTGAAAGGATACGCTCGCGGTCATCCGGGTGGATATGCTCTATCCAGAAATGGTCATCTTCAGTGAAACAGCCCGGCGTGTAACCGGCAATCTCCTCAATACTGTTACTGACATAAGTGATGCTGAAATTCCCGCCGAGTTTCCTCGTATAGGAAATAATCGGCAAAGACTCTAAAAGCAACGAAAGGTGATCAGTGGTCTGTTTGAGAATTTTTTGGGTCTGGCGTCGTTCCAGCAGCTCTACCAAAAGCGCTTCGTTGGCCCGGGCCAGATCTGACGTTCGGGCCTGCACACGCTCTTCGAGCTCCTTGTGCGCCGTCAGCAGCGCTTCCTTGGCCTTTTTACGCCGCGTGATATCTTCCAGCGTTTCAATAGCGCCGATCATTTCACCGGCCGTATCACGAATCACCGCCGCGGTGAAACGCAGCCATTTGCCCTGACGGCCCAGATCGGGAAAAAAATCAATTGCTTCGTAAGCTTCCTCCAGCAATCTGGATTTCGCATATTTACCCTTGTACCATTTGGCAATCTTCTCTTTCTCGCGGCTTACAAGCAGATCAGCCATACAGGGGCGCTCTTCGGCGTAAAAAGCACGCCATTGCTGTGACGTACCGACAACATTTTGCGCCTTGATTTTTGTGAGCTCCTCAAGAGCTTTATTCCAGTAGATTATCTTGTGATCTATGCCAATCACAAAAGCGGGGATGGGAGATGCATCGATAATGCTATTTAGTCTCTGCCGGCTTTCCCTGAGCTTCTCTTCTGCCTGCTTTCTTTTAGCCTGCTCCTGCCTGAGTTCTTTGGGCTGCCGCTGAAGCAGCTGACCACCACGGCCCTGTTTCCTTTCGCCTGCATATCCGACCGTCATCTGCGCGCCCCTGATATGAAGTCAAAAACCGCCCAAACCCCGTTTCCCGCCTTATCACCCCGTGCCGTCACTGCAAATAAAACAGCTATTTAAGATTATATTGCCTTTGCCCGGTAAGTCAAATATTTCTTTGAACGGCCCGGCAACCTCACCAAGGCCCAGGACAAGAAGGATGCGCTTCACGCTTTATTGCCCATTCATTCCGAGTTTTTACAACCCGTTCGTGCTCGGCCTGTCGAAGCATCCTTTGCCTTTAGCCTTTAGCCATAAACTACCAGCTACCAGCCACGAGCTAATCGCTAGCCACCATTCATCTAACCCTCCAATCCTCTAATCCTCTTTCGCCTAACTTCACCATTACCACGAAATCAACAAGTTAGCCCCCAACAAACCTCCAGCCCGTGGAGTGAGTCGCTACCCGCCGCCAGCTATTGACCATCAACCATGAGCACCTTTCTTGTTATAATTTGTGAGTAATTCCAAGGTGGATTTTTCACGTTTTTTGCTTTAATATTTCAGCATATATCTTCGTGCGTCCTGATATTGCCAAAAGGCGGACGCAAGAGGTTAGAGTGGGCGCGTTTAGTTAGATCGGCCTTAAATATCTCTCCAGTCTTTCCCCATCGCCCCTCAAGCAAAACGTAAACAAATGGAGATATTCAATGAAAAACATAATTAAGTTTAATCTTCTGATGGCATCCCCTTTGCTCATCCTGTTGCTTTCGGGATGTGCAACCACTTCAGGCGTGAATAATCTAAGTCCCGCATATTTGTATGGAAAGCCGGTGGTATCCAGCTATAAAAATCCCGAAACAGATATCAGCGGGTGTCAGACATTTTCCGTTTTCCCACAGTCGCTACTGTACCCAAAAACGGAAATGAATGAAATTCTGGAGAAGCAGATTCTTTTTTTCTTTCGTAACCAACTTGAAGCAAAAGGTTACAGATTTGTTGAACTCGGCGAAAAACCGGACTTCCTGGCAACAATCAATGTTTCCTCAAAATATGAAACCTCATATGTGCCCCCACAAACAGTGACAGTGCCACATTGGGTGCCCGGCCAAACACTGACTACCTACGGAACCAAATCGGGTAGTTTTAATTACAATGCTTACGGTAGTGACTATTTGTATGGTAGAGGAAATTATTTCGAGTCATCACAATATAATACTTACGTGCCTGGTTATATGACAACCAGGACATATACGCGCCCAGGCTATACCGTTGGGTACCATTACCCTACCGTCGAAATCTCACTATACGACAGCAAGACTATGGAGCGTATCTGGCTGGGAACAGGAACGGGACAATCGGATAATGCCGATGTAAGAGTTTCTGGTCAATTTGTCGTCGGGCATATTCTTGCTGAACTCCCCGATGCATCGACATCCAACTTCCGGCACGTCGATGACGGTGTCCTCGGTGTTGATTTGGGAATTTACACAAACGACGGAAACAACTATTTCCCCACCATTACACGAGTAGCCCCAAAAAGCCCCGCACGCAAAGCCGGACTGCTCGATTACGACATGATCTTAGCTATCGACAACATTCCAGTAGCCAACAAACCTTTCGGCGATGTCCTGACGCTCATTGGCGGAAAACCTGGGACAATCATCCACTTAGTCGTATGGAGGGCAGGTCAAAAAATATCTGTTGAACTGGCAAGAACGACTCGTGACAAAATTCAGCATTAAAATCCATTAGCTATAAGCTGCGAGCTTCTGACCAACCTAAACCTAATCTCAGAATCAGCAAGTTAGCCTCAAACAAAACTCCAGCCCGTGGAGTGGGTCGCTATAAGCTAATCCTCTCCGCCTCCGGCACGCTAAAGCAGCCCACCTCCGCCGGGAGACTGTGTCGCAATCGTAAAGAAGCCGTCAACATCGTCATGCCGGTGAAAACCGGCATCCAGAACATGCTGAAAATACTGGATTTCCCCGTGTCAAGCACGGGGCAGGCTCAAAGTCGCGCTTCGCTTGCACTAAATGACAAAAAAGTAATTACGACACAGTTTCCGGCGTGGGACACAAAGCGGCGCGCTTTGCGTCTTATTGACCGTTTGTGGTGAGCTTTATGGACCGTTCGTGGTGAGCCTGTCGAACCATCCACCATCAACTCTGGGCTATCTCCCGCCCATTTTCGGTCTTGAATTGGCTCTGGCACGTGTGTATATTACAAGAGAAAGTTTTGCGGTGGCGCGCGCAAACCGCAGTCGGGAGAAGGCCCATCCGATACCAATTCTATGTCCTAAGTTTCTCCTTCCCCGCGCGGTTATTTTTCCGTGTCCCGAAACAATCAACTTTTTAATCGGGCAAAAGCCCAAGGCAGGTGCTGTGATGCTAAATCTTATCCCCGGAGCCACGCGGAAAAAATCTTTCACAAACTATCTCATACGCACTTTGCTTACCGTGGTAGCGGCCAGCTTCAACCTGATGCCGTCACTAAACCGGTATTTGAAAACCAAAGAGGGCTGGCTTGATTTCACCGTCGGCATCACCACGGATAATGAATCGGTCGCCTGCGCCATCGCCTTTGCCAACGGGAGAGCAAAGGTGCTGGGGGAAATACCGAAACAGGCGGAAGTGGTTCTGATTTTCAAGTCGGATGCGGCGGTCAAAAAGCTGCTCGGGGCCACGCCTACCGATCAGATATTCATGCTCTTAAATAGCGAGCTCCGCGTCCGGGGTCATATGGGATATATGAATGCTTTCTTTTTCCTCCTGTCCGTTCTGATGAACAAAAAGCAAATCGGGCAGATGAAAAAAGAAAGGGCCGTTTCCAAAAAGGAGCTTCTAAAATCAGAGCCGGAAAAGAGAAAGGACTTAAGCGATGAGCTCGCCTCACGCAGAAGAAGAAGGCTGAAAGCGCAAAATGCCGACGCCAATGTCCGTTACCTGGACGACCCTTATCTTAGTTCTTTCTCCATTGAAGATTTTCCGCGCCTGAAAACATTTCTGGATGCTCACCTGAGTGCCATACCGGAGGTTTGTCCCGAACTGCCTTCTTTAGTCACCCGGTGGCACAAACAAAACGGTTTTGAAACAGACAAAGACGGTCGCCCCTGGCAACCGGCACTGCGTAAGGCTCACGCCTACAAATACCTGATGGAAAACCGCCGGCCGATCATCGCCGAAAATTCATTGCTGGCCGGCACGACCACCAGCCGTCCGGTGGGCTGCATCGTGTATCCCGAAGGGAGCGGCTCGCTTATCTGGAATGAGCTTTTCACCATACCACACCGCACACACAATCCCTTCACCATTTCTGAAGAAACGCGGCGTCTGCTGCACTTCGAGGTGTTCCCCTACTGGAACCGACGTAATTTTCGCGAATGGGTGCGCGAAAAATACGCAAATCCTCTTTGCCAGCAAATCGATGAACGCTACGCCCTTTATTTCAGCTGGAAGCAGGCGACGATCTCGCATACCATCCCGGACTTCCCGAAGATATTGAAGCTGGGCACCTCTGAAATGATTGCGCAGATCCGCACCGAAATGGAAAAGCCCGAGCGCGACGAACACCAGAGGGCAAACCTCGAGGCAATGATTCTGTGTCTGGAGGGCCTTTGCACCTACAGTAAAAACCTTGCCGCGCAGGCAAAGCAAGACGCCGGCCGAGAAGCAGACCCGGTGCGCAAACAAGAGCTCGAAGAGCTCGCCAAGGCCTGCCGTCAGGTGGTGGAAAAGCCGGCACGCACCCTTTTTGAGGCTGTCAACGCCATGTGGATTACCTGGATCGGCCTGCACATGGAAAGCATGAACGCCGGGCTGTCGCTGGGACGCCTCGATCAGTGGCTGCAGCCTTATTTTCTGGCCGACATGGGAAAGATCTCCTCTCCTGAAGAAAAGGCGGCATACATTAAAAAAGCCATCGAACTTGTCGGCGATTTTTTCATGCGCTGCACCGATCATTTTCCACTAACTCCGGATCTGGCCAATTTCTATTTCGGCGGCAGCTCCTCGGATCAGGCCCTCACACTCGGCGGCGTCACGCCCGACGGCGGCGATGCGGTCAACGACATGACCTATATATTTCTGAAAGTCACGGAAATGCTCAGCCTGCGCGACCCCAACGTAAACGCCCGCTACATGCCGGAGGTGAACAGTGACACTTATCTGAAGCGGCTTTGCGAGGTGAACCTGATTACCGCCGCCACTCCCTCAATGCACAACGACAAGGCCATCCTGGCCGCCCTTTCGCCTATGGGCTACGACATACGCGATATCCGTGACTGGTCGGCCACCGGTTGTGTGGAACCTACGCTCTCAGGCAAGCATCTGTCGCACACCAACATGCAGATGATGAACATGGTGGCGGCACTCGAGATGGCACTCAACAACGGACGGCATCCTCTGACCGACTGGCAGCTCGGCCCGCAAACCGGCATCGTCGAAAACGGAGGCTTCAGAACCTTTGATGAATTTTTCGACGCGTTCACCAGACAATTCGCGTTTATCATCGACCGTTCCATCGAATACAACCACATGCTGGGCGAAGCGCACCAGTATTTACGGCCGACACCGCTTTTGTCGTCGCTCATCGAGGGCTGCATCGACAAAGGCGCCGACGTTACCGGCGGCGGCGCCCGCTATAACAGCTCTGGCACGGCTATCGTCGGGCTGGCGGATGTGACGGATTCGCTGATGGTCATCAAAAAACTGGTTTATGATGAACGGAAAGTCACTTTTGCCGCGCTCAAGGAGGCGGTGGACACAAACTTTGAAAATGACCCGGCGCTTCTGGCGCTCGTGCGGAAGAAAACGCCGCTTTTCGGCTCCGGCAGCGAAGAAGCAGTGTCCATGGCCAACCGTGTAGCAAAATGGGCGCACGACTACTACGACGGCATACCTCACTACCGCGGCGGGAAATACACGACGGGTTTCTGGTCGATGTCGCAGCACGTGGCCTTCGGCACTCTGTCGGGCGCCCTTCCTTCGGGTCGGCTCAGAGGCAAGCCTTTCACGCCCGGCCTTACACCTCAGCCATTTGCCTCGCCGAGTCTTTTAGACAATATAAGAGACGTGGCCAGGCTCGATCCGGTAAGCCTCAACAACAATATCGCCTTCAATGTCAAAGTCGTTCCTTCCGCGTCAGACTCGCAGGAAAAAACGGTTCATGACATGTTTTCCTATGTCAAAACCTATTTCGGTCTGGGCGGCATGCAGATGCAGATGAACGCGGTCACTTCCGCCATGTTGAAAGACGCTATGGTTCACCCTGAAAACTACCGCAACCTTATCGTCAGGATCTCGGGCTACAACGCCTACTTTGTCACCCTCAACCGCGACATGCAGCTGGAGCTGATCGAGCGGGCGGAATACTCGATATAGGCGGCAGATGGGCCCCGCAAAGAAACCTCTCATCCTGGAAATCAAGGGCAACTCGCTTGATGACGGCCCGGGCATCCGCTCCGTGGTCTTCTTCAAGGGCTGTCCTCTGGCCTGTGTGTGGTGCCAGAATCCCGAAGGGAAATCGACACAGGCGGAAATCGCCTTTGACGCGAGCGAATGTGTGCGCTGCGATGCCTGCCTGAAGGTATGCTCCCCGAAGGCCCTTTCACGGCAAAACGTCCATTTCATCGACCGCACCAGCTGCACTCTTTGTTTTGATTGCGTCGATGTGTGCCCCTCGGGCGCACTGGAACGCGTCGGCAGGCATATGTCGCCAGATGAAATTATCGACGTGGTCACGAAAGACAAGCCTTTTTTCGACACCTCACAGGGGGGAGTCACTCTCTCCGGCGGCGAACCGACGTTGTTTGCGGACTTTGCCGGGGAGCTCCTTTCCGGCCTGAAAAGACAAAAAATCCACACACTCATCGAGACTTGCGGCCACTTTGACATGGAAGCTTTCCGCGCCCGGCTGCTGCCTTACCTGGACATGATATATTTCGACCTGAAGCTGATGGATGATGGCCTGCACCGCCGCTACACCTCTGTCGGCAACAAGAGGATTCTTGACAACTTCAAAGAACTGGCCTCTCTCACCCGCGGCTCGTGCGTCACGTTGCTGCCCCGCGTGCCACTCATCCCCGGCATCACCGACACGGAGGATAACCTTCAGGCCATCGCCTCTTTTCTGGTGCAGACGGGCATGCGCAAAGCCATGCTCATGAATTACAATCCGCTCTGGACGGCCAAAACCGCCAAATTGGGCATTGATGCACCCGGGTCATCACAAAATAATTTTACAAAGTGGATGGATACTGATCGCCTCAACCAATGCCGTGAGATCTTCATTACAGCCGGGATAGCTCTGTGATGAGCGTCGTTGCTCTCCGTTTACCGCACAGGCCCCGCCTCGGCTGTGAGCTATTAACCATCAACTACCAGCTATCAGCCACGAACCATCAGCTATCCTCTAACCCTCTAATCATCTAATCATCTAATCTTCCACCCCTCCACCCCACCTGTCGCCTTACGATATTCCCTGATGAGGGCTTGTTTTCCGATACCGACTTCCAGAATGTCCCAGGGCAAAATCTCATCCAGGTCTTTCGGACGGTAAACATAAAAATCCGGATTTATGTTCACCTCTCTGAGCGCCCGCCGCCAATTCCCGCCCAGACGGTGAACCGCCGTCAGGATATCCCCTGTGCGGCGGTCGCCCAGCGATAAAAGCGCCTGTACATAATTCCACTTCGGCACCCCCGCCAACACGCGGATCTGCCTGTCCTTCCGGAAAGCCTGTGTAATTTTTTTGATTTTGCGATCTGCTTCGCGTACGTCCGTAAGCGGGCACCACTGCAGTGGCGTGCGCGGCTTGGGAATGAACTGGTTGATGCTAAGGGTGATGCGGCGGAATTTTTTCCGGCCTCCGGAGCGGTTGAGCGCCGTGTGTTGGATTTTTTTAACCAGCTCGATGATGGCATCAATGTCCTCAGCTGTTTCCGTCGGCAGCCCAACCATGAAATACAGGCGAAGGTTGAGCATGTCTTTTTCAATCAGTATATTTACGGCATCGATCACGTCCTGCTCGGTAATGCCTTTGCGCAAAAGGTCTCTAAGTCTTTGGCTGCCCGCCTCAGGGGCCAGGGCAAGCGTTTCAATGCCGCCGGCCTTGAGTAAGTCCACAATTTTTTCGTCTATGCGATCCAGTCTGAGCGATCCGATACCGGCCTGAGCGCCCCGATCGGCAATATAGCGGCAAATATCCAGTAACTGCGGATGCTCGGAAACAGCCGTGCCGACCAGACCAATTTTCTTTTTCAGCTCAAGTCCCGCATCTATCGTTTCAAAAAGACGCTTACGGCTCCGAAAGCGCGGCGGAGCATAAACATGTGCGGCCGCGCAGAAGCGGCACAGATGCGGGCAGCCACGGTTGACTTCGAGCAGATACATCTGTGACATTTCTGAATCACTGCCTGAAACAGTTTCGGTAGTGCTAAACGTATCTATGTTTTTTATGGGAGAGATTATTATTTTTTTCTCGATGCCATCAGCCAGGGCTGTTATTTTTTTAATCTTGCCATCGGCAAAATAGTTTACTTTGTACAGAGAAGGCACGTAAAGACCAGGCACCTGTGTTTGCAGTTTATAAAGCAGATCGCGGCGGCCGAGTTGTTTTTGCCGCGCCTGCCGGTAGGCGCCGGCGAACATCGGCAGAATCGTTTCCGCCTCACCCGGCAAAAACACGTCAAAAAAATCCGCCAGAGGTTCAGGGTTGAGAGTAAGCGCAATTCCTCCGCCGATAATCAGGGGAGATTTTTCGTCGCGGTCTTTTGCCTGAAGCGGTATCCTGCCTGCGTCGAGCAGCTTGAGTATCGAAGGATAGTCGTTTTCAAAAGAAACGGAAAAAGCCACGATATCAAAATCACTTATAGGCCTTTGGCTTTCGATGCTGAGTACTTCGCCCGCCCCGGCGCCGGATTCGGCGCCGTCGCCGGGGACAGGCAAAAACACTCTCTCACAGAGAAAGGGGGTAAGCTCGTTGAATATTTTGTAAACCGTCTGGAAACCGAGGTTGGCCATACCGACACGGTAAACATTGGGATAGGCCAGACAGACGGTATGGCCGGTTCCCCAGACTTTTTTCACGAAGCCACGCTCACGACCGAGAATGGCTTTGCATTGTCTTTTTTGTTTCCAATTCATATCCGTCTCATGGCTTCCGCCCTGTGGACACGCGCGGCCGGATAACCACGGATCATTGCCTAGTCCGCCTGCCGCCGCAGGAACGTGGGGATATCGATATCCGCGTGTTCGCCTTCATCGGTGGCCCCCACGGTCACCACCTTGCCCTGGTCACGGGATTTCTGCCGGCGGAGATAAGTGGGCGTCTGCAGATCCTCTTTTCTGAATCCACCAAGTTGCGTCACATTTGCCTGCGCCTGGCGATGCCTGGCCTGATCTTCAAATCCGGTCGCAATCACGGTGATCCTGATTTCATCTCCCATATTCTCGTCAATGACGGTGCCGAAAATGATGTTGGCGTCTTCATGCGCCTCTGACTGGATCAGTGACGAGGCCTCATTTACCTCATACAGGCTCATATCCGGTCCGCCGGTAATGCTCAGCAGAACACCCTGCGCACCCTGAATGGTGTTGTCCTCCAAAAGCGGTGACGAGATCGCCCGTTGCGCCGCTTCGATCGCACGGTTTTCCCCGCTGGCCGTGCCTGTGCCCATCAACGCCATGCCCATATTGCTCATGACGTTTTTCACATCGGCAAAATCAAGGTTGATGAGTCCCGGCACAATGATCAGGTCGGAGATGCCCTTCACTGCCTGATAAAGAATATCGTCCGCTTTTTTAAAAGCCTCCAGAAGCGAAAGTCCGCGCCCCCCCAGCGAAAGCAGGCGCTGATTGGGAACGACAATCAGCGTGTCCACCACGTCGCGCAGTTGGGCAACGCCTTCTTCCGCCTGCAAATTGCGCTTTTTGCCTTCAAACTGAAACGGTTTGGTCACAATCGCCACCGTCAGCGCGCCGCACTCCCTGGCCGCCTGCGCGATCACAGGCGCTGCACCGGTACCTGTGCCGCCGCCCAGTCCCGCCGTGATGAAAATCATGTCCGCCCCTTCCAGGTGCCGGCGGATTTCATCACGCGATTCCAGCGCGGACTGCCGTCCGATTTCCGGATTGGAACCAGCCCCCAACCCTTTGGTCACTTCCGCGCCGATTTGAATTCTCACCGGCGCTTTTGATGTGTCCAACGCCTGCGCGTCAGTGTTGGCGATAATAAAGTCAACCCCTTTGAGCGAATAGGAGATCATCGTGTTGACCGCGTTGCCTCCGCCTCCGCCCGCTCCGATCACCTTAATCTTTGCCGAATTTTCCGTACATACTTCCGTCAGTTCAAACATGAGCACCCCCTTCTTTTAGAAAAACTCCAAAAACCATTTTTTGATCGTTTTGAAATACTCACCAAATACATTACCGGTCCTGCGGTATATGGAATCACCCGGTCCGTTTTGGCTTCCGTAAATCACCAGACCTACAGCAACCGCAAAAACCGGAGAGTTCGTTACATCGCTCAAGCCGCCAACTCCAAGCGGACTACCGCGGCGCACAGGCATGTCGAAAATTTGTTCCGCCATTTCATTGATCCCCGGCAGCAGAGAGGCGCCGCCGGTAAGCACCAGACCCGCCGCCAGCAGATCTTCGTAACCGGAACGAACAATCTCCTTGAGCGCCATATTGAGAATTTCATCCATGCGCGCTTCCACAATCCGTCCCAGAATCTGGCGCGATACCATACGTGCTTCGCGCCCGCCGACGCTGGGCACTTCGATGGTTTCCTCTTTCGGGATCATGGAAGTCAGTGCGCAGCCGTACCGGAGCTTTATTCTTTCCGCCTCGGCAAATGGCGTGCGCAGCCCCGTGGCGATATCCGAGGTGAGAAAAACGCCGCCTACCGGGAGCGTTGCTGTGTGCCTGATGCTGCCTTCCGCAAAAATGGAAATGCCTGTCGAGGCACCGCCGATATCGATCACAGCAATCCCCAGATCCTTCTCATCTTCACTGAGTACCGCCTCGCTTCCCGCCAGTTGCTCCAGCACCAGATCGTCGATATCCAGACCGACACGGTTGACTGATTTCACTACGTTCTGAATCGACGCGCTCGCACTCGTCACAATGTGTACTTTCGCCTCCAGACGCACCGCCGACATCCCCACCGGATCACGAATGCCGTCCTGGCCGTCCACAACGTAATTTTGCGGCAGGGTATGAAGGATTTCCCGATCTACCGGTATGGCGATCGCCCGGGAAGCCTCGATGGCTCTTTGCACATCATCCTCTCCCACTTCGCGGCCTTTGACCGCCACAATGCCCAGCGAATTCTGGCCTTTTATATGAGCGCCGGAAATCCCCACATAGGCGGAATTTATCCGGCATCCGGACATATGCTCGGCATCGTCCACGGCTTTTTTTATCTCTTCTACCGTAGTATCGATGTTGACCACGCCGCCCTTTCTCTGATCCCTGGCCGGCGCCATCCCCATGCCGATAATGTCGATGCCTGTTTCCGTTACCTCGCCTACAACAGCCGTTGTTTTGGTCGTGCCGATGTCGATACCGACGAGAATTCTGCTTTTTCTCCTCATAAGCTCACCCTTCTGCGATAGCCGCCCGTCATATTCTATATTGCGGCCCCTTTTTCCGCTCCTTTGTTTGCCTGGGCATTTCCAGCCGCTCCACCGTCACCTTGGAAACATCCGCCAGATCCACAAAAAGGCGTCCGTGGCTCATCCCGCGTTTTTCCAGATCGGCAAGCACAATTTTCAGCTGATTGAGCTTACCGTAAAAATCTTCCCGCCCCAGCTTCAGATACAGCCCGCGGTCCGTCAGCAGGGACAATCCGAAGACGCCGTCCAGGTGTGCCTCGGAAACTGTCCCCAAAAATCCGTAATCACCGGAGGTAAAAAGTGTCTCCAGCAGTTTGAGTGTGTCGGCGTACAATGGAGGTTTTTCCGCAAGATTGATTTTCACTCCGGTAATGACCGGAAGGTCCACATCATCACCATGGGATAATTTTTTAAAGATATGACCCTCGCCGTCGATCAGATAAAAAATACCATTCTCTTTTACGAGAGCCACCGGTTTGCGCTCCCGGATATCCAGTACCAGGCGGTCGGGCAGCTCGCGACCGATATATATGGTTTTAACCCAGGGATTGACGGCAACCCGCGAGGCAATCACTTCTTTGTTTATCCCCATTATATTGGTCTGTGGTTTGACTTTAGCCAACTCCAGTACTTCCTTTTCCGTGAGTTCCCGGACACCGCGGACGGCTACTTCCTTAATCGCAAAATAAGGACTGCTCAAAACAGAACTGCATACAAATATAAACACACTGCTTAGCAATGCCGCGGCGGCAAGCAGGGCCAGGGCTCCCGCAGAATCGCCCAGCGCGCCGATCAGACGTCTGATCAGGCGGTTTTTTCTCGCCTCAAGGCTGACTTGTTTTCTCGCTCTCAACTTTGCTCTCCGACAATCACGATCTCCGTCTCCAGCGCTACGCCCCTTTCCCTTGCCGCCTTCTCCCGGATGAATCCGATCAGGGCAAGCATTTCAGAGGCAGTGCCCTGCCCCTTGTTGACAATAAAGTTGGCGTGCTTTTTCGATACCTGAACATCGCCCAGACGGTGGCCTTTCAAGCCCAACTCCTCGATGAGTCTTCCCGCAAAAAGGCCGGGCGGATTTTTGAATACAGAACCGGCGGACGGGTATTCCAGAGGATGTTTTGCGCGCCGCTGTTTTTGTATCTCCACCATACGTTTTTTAATTTCTTCTTTGTTTCCCTTGCGCACCACAAAGCGCGCACCGGTGATGATCGCCTCCGCGGGGATATCCGAGCCGCGATAAAAGAAGTTGATTTCATCCCGCCTCAGCGTTTTGGTTTCTCCGGCGGCATCGATGATCGTCACGGTGGAAAGGACATCTTTCATTTCTTTTCCGTAGGCGCCCGCATTCATCCGGACAGCCCCGCCGACACTCCCGGGAATACCGCAGGCAAACTCCAGTCCGTCAAGCCCGTCCTCCGCCGCCAGTGAAACCAGCCTGCCCAGCGAGGCACCCGCCTGTGCATCGATCACGAATTCATCACCGGAACCGGGCGAACTTTTAATTTTATCCATGAGCTTCATCCACAAAATGACACCCCGATAGCCCCCGTCAGTGACTAAAATATTGGTCATATTTCCCGCCGGCATGCAGGCGATCCCTTTTTTCTTAAGACCGCGCACCATCGTGGCAAGCTGCTGTTCATTTTCAGGCGCGACCAGCGCATCTACCACTCCGCCCAGTCCGAGCGAGGCATGACGCGACATCGGCTCGTCAAACCATATCCGTTCGGTATCAATCGCCCCCAGCGCATCGGCGATCGTTTGTTTTGCCGCCATTACTTTTTCGACTCCTTTTTCATCCTTTCCAGAAACGCCTCGCCCACCTTATACACACCGCCTGCTCCCAGCGTGATTATCGTATCGCCGGGAACAGCCGTTTCCATCAGATACTCCACTGTTTTGGGTACGCGTGCAATATACTCAACACACGGATGGCCGTTCTCCTTGATGGACGCCCACAGGGCCGCGGAGTTGATGCCGGGAATCGGCTCTTCCGAGGCCGGATAGATATCGTTGATTATCAACACATCCGCATCCTGAAACGACCCGATGAATTCGTCGAACAGCGCTTGGGTTCTGGTGAAACGGTGCGGCTGAAAAACGACAATCAGACGCCCTTTCCATCGCTGGCGGGCGGCAGACAGAGTTGCCCTGATTTCCGTCGGGTGATGCCCGTAATCATCGACCACCGTAATACCGCCTGCCGTCCCCTTCAACTCCAGGCGGCGCTGGACGCCGGTAAAGGCGGCCAGCCCCTCGCGAATTGTGCCGGTATCCATGCCCAGCTCGCGGCCGATGGCGATTGCCGCCAGCGAATTGTAAACATTGAAAAGCCCCGGCACGATAAGTTCCATCTCCCCCAGATCCTCGCCCCGGTGCAACAGACGGTAAACTGTTTTCGTATCCAGGAGTCGGATCTCCGATGCGGTGTAATCGGCCGGCTCCGTAATCCCGTAGGTCGTAACACGTCTTTTGATCGAGGCGGCGATACTGCGCACGTTCTCGTCGTCTATGCAAATTACAGTACAGCCGTAAAAAGGAACGATGTTGGCAAAAGTCAGAAAGGCGGCCTTTATTTCTTCTATCCCCGGATAGTAATCCAGATGCTCCCGGTCGATATTCGTGATCGCCGCGATTACCGGCGACAATTTCAGAAAGGACCCGTCACTTTCATCAGCTTCCGCCACAATAATGTCGCCGTCTCCCAGACGCGCATTGGAACCGATGGAAGCGAGCTTGCCGCCGATCACCATCGTCGGATCGAGCCCTCCCTGCGCCAGAATAGCAGACAGCATCGATGTCGTTGTGGTCTTTCCGTGGCTGCCGGACACGGCGATGGAAAATTTCATCTTCAAAAGCTCTGCCAGCATTTCCGCACGCGGGATGACCGGAACATTCTTGCGATGAGCCTCCATAACCTCCGGATTGTCGCCCCTGACTGCGGTGGAAGTGACCACCACATCCGCATTGCCGATATTATCCGGCGCGTGGCCGTGCGCGACCAGCGCTCCCAGATTACGCAGGCGTCTCGTCGTTTCGGAGGAAACTGCATCCGAGCCGCTGATCTTGTAACCGAGATTCAAAAGAACCTCAGCGATGCCGCTCATCCCGATGCCGCCAATACCGACAAAATGGATGCGCTTGACCTTGCGCTTCATGAATCCCGCTTCAGAGTTTTTTCCCACGCCCGCCGACTCCTTCTGTTTTTGATCAGTGATCATTTCTTTTCACCAACTGCTCACAAGCGTCGACAATTTCCGCCGCCGCGCCGCGCCTGCCCAGCTTGGCGCTGAGTGTCCCCATCTCTTGTAATTTCGCCTCATCGGCAAAAAGCTCCTCCACAAGGGCAAATAGTTTTTCCGCACTAAGCTCGCCCTCCGGGATCATCACCGCCGCTCCTGCTTCGGCCATGACCTCGGCATTTTGCGTCTGATGGTCGTTTGCCGCGTACGGATAGGGTATCAAAACGGACGGTTTGCCCGCGGCGGTAATTTCCGCCAATGACGTGGCTCCCGCCCGGCAAACGACCAGGTCTGCCTCCGCATAAGCAGCCGGCATATCCGTGATGAACTCATGAACCTGCGCGTCGATGCCAAAGCGCCGGTAGGCATCACCGACCATCGCCAGATCCCGCCGGCCGGTCTGATGAATAATCTTTAAATCCTGTTTCATTTTTTGCAAATACGGCAGCATCTCCACTATCGTTCTATTGATCGCCTGAGCTCCCTGCGAGCCGCCGAAAATCAGAATTGTTTGCCCCCGCCTCAGGGGGCGCTGATCAGTGAGACCCACGGCAAACGCCGCCCGGACCGGATTGCCCGTCATCACAACCTTGCGTGCCCAAAAGTGTTTCCTGCTTCGTTCATAGGTGAGAAACACACGATCTGCAAACTTTCCCAAAATGCGGTTGGTCACACCCGCCACAGCGTTTTGCTCGGCGATTGCCGTGGGGATGCCCATCAGCCAGGCGGTAATGACCACCGGGCCGGAAGCATACCCTCCGACACCGATGACTGCATCCGGGGAGAACCTCCTGAGCAGTCCTCTGGAGTGCCATATACTGTAAGGAATCTTATAGGCTCCCACCAGCAATGCTTTAATTCCTCTTCCTTTCAAACCTTCTACATCAATCAGCTCAAGCTCATATCCCAGCGAACCAAGCAGGCGATACTCAATGCCGGCTCTGGTACCGACAAAAAGCACCTGATTGGCCGGATCCCGGCTCAGAAATTCTTCCGCAACGGCAATACCGGGGAAAAGATGCCCCCCTGTCCCACCTCCTGCTATAACCAGCCGCACATTTCTCTCCTTGCCGGAGCCTGCCGTCCTGCCCCGGACTTTTGGGACGGTTACGTCCGATTGGCTGAAATATTGAGCAAAACACCAACCAACATCATACTCATCATAAAGGCCGTCCCGCCATAACTCAAAAAAGGCAGGGCCAGCCCCTTGAGCGGTATAAGCCCCATCACACCGGCGATGTTAATAAACACCTGTATGCCGACAAGCATGGTCAGTCCGGCCGCCAACAGTGTCCCGAATAAATCCGGCGCGTGATAAGCGATCATGAAACCGCGCCACAGCAGAATCATAAACAGGCACACAATAGCGCTCACGCCGATAAAGCCGCTCTCCTCGGCGATCACAGCCAAAATAAAATCCGTGTGCGGCTCCGGCAGATAAAACAATTTCTGCATGCCGTCGCCGATCCCTTGACCGAACAGGCCGCCGGAGCCGAACGAAATCATCGACTGGATCAACTGAAAACCTGTTCTATCCGGATCCTTCCAGGGATCCAAAAATGCGGTCAACCGCGCCATCCTGTACCCTTTGCGTGTGACGAGAAAAATCCCCAACGGGATAAAAACTGCTCCCAGCGCCATCAGGTGGGTGAAGCGTGAACCGGCCAGCGTCAGCATCAGAAGCAATATAAGCGAGAGAATCACCACCGTGCCGAAATCCGGTTGCAGCAGCACAAGCCCCATGAGCACAGCCGTGACCGACAGGGGCACCAGCACCCCGCGGCTGAATCTCTTCAACTGGTGCACCTTGCGCGTCAGCAGATGAGCCAGGAAAATCACCACCGCTACTTTGACTACCTCCGCCACCTGAAAGGTGAAAACGCCCGCATTGAGCCAGCGTGTCGCCCCTCCTCTTTTTATACCGAGCGACGGAACAAAAAGCATCAAAAGCAAAACAATGGAAAGAATCACACCCGGATAGGCTACTTTTCTCAAATATTCATAGGGGACTCTTGTCATCACGATCATCAGCACGAGACCTGCAAAAACGAAAAACAAATGCTTTTTGAGGAAGTATTGCGCATCTTTAAATTTTTCCAGCGCCACAATGGAGCTTGATGAATAAATCATCGCCGTGCCTACGGTCACCAGAATCAGTGTCACAATAAGCAGAACCATATCCGGCGTATTAGTTTCTTTTCTATAAACCTCTTCCATTAAAGCTTCCCGACCACTTCCTTGAAATAATTTCCCCTCTCCCTGTAATCGGTGAACTCGTCAAAGCTTGCACAGCCCGGTGACAAAAGCACAACGTCACCTGGCTTGGCACTATGAAATGCGCTTGCCACCGCCGCCCGGAGTGTTTGTTCGCTCTGTATCGGCACCACTTCACCAAGTTGCGGACAAATGCGCTCGCGCGCCTCACCAAACAACACAACCTGTTTGGCCTTCGTCTGCAGCAGTGTCTGCAGAGCGTCGAATTTTCCGTCTTTATCCCGGCCACCCAAAAGCAGGATCACCGGTGCGGAAAAAGTTTGCAGCGCACGTGCAACCGCATCGACATTGGTGCCTTTGGAGTCGTCATAAAATTTAACCCCGTTTTTCTCGCCGGCGAATTCAATGCGGTGGGGAAGTCCGCCAAACGAGGACACGGCTTCGATAACCGCCTCCTGTTCACATCCGCAAAAGCGTGCCAGAATCAGCGCCGCCATGACATTTTCCACGTTATGCAATCCCGGCAAACGAATCATGTCCAGCGGGTATTTCTCCTCTTTTCCTTCCGGACTTGAATATATGATCGACGAACCCTGTAAAAATGCGCCCGGCCGCACCGGCCCCGCCGAACTGAAGCGCATCACACGGGAAGCAAGGCGCACAGCCGGCTTGCTTTGTCCTGAGTCCGCCTCATTCACCACGGCCAGATCCTCAGGTTGCTGATGAGCGAAGATGGATTCTTTCACCCGTCTGTATTCTGAAAACGAGCCGTGGTAATTTATATGATCGGGTGTAATGTTCAAAAGAACCGCAGCGTGCGGCCGGAAAGTGTCGGCCCACTGGAGTTGAAAACTGCTTATTTCCGCAACAATCAAATCAGCGGCTTGAGCGCCTGCGGCGTATTGCACAAGCGGATTGCCGATGTTCCCGCCCACAAAAACTTTCTTTCCTGCCTGTTCTATGATTCGTCCCAAAATCGTGGTGGTCGTCGTCTTTCCGTTGGTGCCGGTAACTGCCACAATAGGCGTATCGATAAAGCGGTATGCCAGCTCGATTTCGCTCATGATGGGAATGTTCTTTTTCTGTGCAGCATCCAGAATAATATTGCCGGGAGGCACTCCCGGCGAGGGCACGACCAGATCCACACCGGCAAGCGCCGACGGGTCGTAATGTCCCACGCCAAACCAGGCTTTTTCGCGAAGAGCTCCGGCATCTGCGCCCCACACCTGCGGTGCCTTTTCATCGATTGCCACGACCGCCGCGCCCGCCTCCCCCACAAAAAACGAAACGGCAACACCCGTTTTGCCCATACCGATAACTGCAACTTTCTTTCCCGCCAGTTCCATATTTTCTACCGCAGTTTCAGCGTGCTGATCGCCAGCAGCGCCAGCAAAATCGAAATGATCCAGAATCTGACAATCACCTTTGGTTCTGCCCATCCCTTGAGTTCAAAGTGGTGATGAATCGGCGCCATGCGGAAAATCCGCTTACCACCGGTTAGCTTGAAATAGCCCACCTGAAAAATAACCGAAAAAGTTTCCATCACGAAAACCCCTCCGACAATGGCCAGCAAAATTTCCTGTTTGGTAATCACCGCGACCGTACCCAACGCCCCGCCCATCGACAAAGAGCCGACATCGCCCATAAATATTTCTGCCGGGTGGGAGTTGAACCATAAAAATCCCAGCGCCGCCCCCATAAACGCGCCGCAAAACACAGACAGCTCACCCGCACCCGGCACATAGGGAATCTGCAGGTAGCCGGCTGTCTTGATATTTCCGGCAAAGTAGGCAAACAAAACATAGGTAACAAAACAAATACCTGCCGGTCCCGTGGCCAGGCCGTCCAGCCCGTCGGTCAGGTTCACCGCATTGGCGGCGCCCACAATGATAAACGCGCAAAGCGGGATATAGCCCCAGCCGATGTCCGGCAACACCGTTTTGAAAAACGGTATGGTTATCTGTGTGCTGAAGTTTGGCTGTAAATACAAAACCACACCGACAAACAAGGCAATAACAATTTCTGCGGCGAGCCTTTTCTTTCCCGAAATCCCCCGGGAATTGCCGCCGGCCAGTTTACGGTAATCATCCAAAAAACCGACGAGGCCGTAACCAATAGTCACCATGAGAGCCAACCAGACATAGCCGACTCCCCAATTCCCCCACAGCACAGTGGAAATCACCACGGCAAAGATGATGAGTACTCCCCCCATCGTCGGTGTTCCCTTTTTAGTCAGATGGGTTTTCGGCCCGTCCTCTCTTATCTGCTGGTCGATTTGCAGTCTTTGGAGCCCCTCAATCAACCTTTGTCCGAGAAACAGACAGATCAGCAAAGCTGTCACCGCGGCGAGAATCGTCCGAAACGTGATGTAACGAAACACGTTAAATGATGAAAACATCGTATGCAGTGGGTACAAAAACTCGTAAATCATATGACGTTTTCCTTCTTTGCTTCGATGCCCTTGACGCCGAAACTTTCGCAGACAGCCTGGACAATTTTTTCCATTTTCATCCCGCGGGAACCTTTGACTAAAATCCAGTCACCCTTGCGGAAATGCCGTTTCAGATACTGAAGACCGTCTTCGGGACGCTCAAGCTCCATGATTTGTTCTTCGCCCAGTCCCCCTTCTTTAGCTCCGGCGGCAACGTCGCCGGAAAAGTCGCCCCGGAGAAATGCCGCCCGAACGCCAATGGTCGCCAGCATCATACCCACCCGGCGGTGCATATCAGATGCATCATCGCCCAACTCGAGCATGTCGCCCAGAAACACAAATGCGTCACGCGTTCCCCTGAGGTCTTTTAGGGTTAAAAGCGCCTCACGCATTGACGCGGGATTGGCGTTATAAGAGTCGTCAATCAAATAACCTCCGTTTTGCAGGTGGATAATTTCCATACGACCGCCCACCGGAACAAACCGGGCAAGACCGCGCTGGATCGATGCAAAATCCGCCCCGCAGGCGATGGCTGTCGCCACGGCCGCCAGCGCGTTGTAAACATTGTGGATGCCCGCCGCTTTCAAATCCACTTTCCGGCGTTTCCCTCCCAGTATAATATTGAAGGACATCCCCCGTGCGCCGTTTTTGCGTATCTCGTCTGCACTGACATCCGCACCCGCATGCATACTGAAAGTTATGCGGCGTCCGTCGCGACGGTCCGCCAGATCGGACACAGCCTGGTCATCCAGATTGACCACGGCGACGCCGGAGGGTTTCATATATAAAAACAAATCTCCCTTTTCCTCACGCACTGCTTCCAGTGTTTTGAAGCCGGCCAGATGCGCGGGACCGATATTGGTAATCAGGGCAACGTCCGGAGCGGCAATTTCCGCAAGCCTTTTTATTTCTCCGGGCAGGCTCGTGCCCATCTCGAGTACGGCGATTTCATGTTCACGTCGCAGACGAAAAATAGTCTGTGGCAGGCCGATCAGATTATTGAGATTGCCCTGCGTCCGGAGAACATTTTTGTCCTGTTCCAAAATACAGGCGAGCATCTCTTTGGTGGTCGTCTTGCCCGATGAACCGGTCAGGCCGACCACCGGAATGTCAAAGCGCCGCCGGTAGGCACCCGCCAGATCGCCCAGCGCACTGAGTGTATCCTGCACTTCGATGACAAAAGATTTTTCATAAATATTTTGCACCTCGTGCAGTGGCGCACTAATCATGATGCCGGCCGCCCCTTTTTCCATCGCCCGTCCGGCAAAGGCATGTCCGTCGAAGTTCTCTCCTTTGAGTGCGATAAAAAGGTTGCCTGGACTTATTGTTCTGGTATCGGTGGAAATACCGTTAAACAGGCTGTTTCCCTGTCCGGCCGTCAGCTTCCCGCCGGTCACTTCAGCCGCTTCAGCCGATGAAAATACGGGAGCGCCTGTTGCCGAGGCCGGGAACTTCGCCCGCAGGGCGCCGGCGGCGACTGCGCGGTCGTCGAACGAGATTTTGCCTGTTTTCAAAATCTGGTAATCTTCGTGCCCCTTGCCCGCAATCAGCACAATGTCTTCAGCGCCGGCCAGGGCAATGGCCTCGCCAATGGCCGTCTTGCGGTCAGCTATAACCATGTAGGAGTTCTTTCCATGCTCCGGTGCGCTTCCCGGCTCGAGCTTTACAATTCTGCCGCGGTCAATACCGGCTTCAATTTCAGCGATAATCGCCTCCGGCTCTTCCTGGCGCGGGTTATCCGAAGTCACAATAGTGAGATCACTGCGCTCGGTGGCCACCTGCCCCATCAACGGCCTCTTGGCACGATCGCGGTTCCCGCCGCAGCCGAAAACAGTGATGATTCTTTTGCGCTTCAGATGAGCCAGACTATCGAGCGCCTGTTTGAGCGCATCCGGTTTGTGCGCGTAATCGACAAACACATGAAAACCGGAAGGTGCTTCGACTTTCTCCATACGTCCCGGGACACGCGACAAAGAGGAAATCCCGGCAGAAATTTGCGCCGGAGAAACACCCACCAGCGAAGCAGTCGCGGCGGCAGCCAGCATATTGGATAAGTTGAAGCTGCCGGTAAGTTTCGAAGAAACCAAAATAGCCTCGCCGTCGAGGAAGACATTGGCACTGACGCCGTCGAGTGAAATCCCGCCGCGTCTTGCCGTCACCTGCGCATCTTCTTCCAGGCCGTAGGTAAGAGCCCTTACCTTTATTTCCTCAAGCAGTCTGCGCCCCCAGGGGTCATCCATATTAATCACGGCTTTGCGGGGACGGGCTTTTTTGCTTTTCGGCAGTATATAAGTGAAAAATCGCTTTTTCGCCTGAAAATAATCTTCCATATTTTTATGATAGTCCAGATGCTCAGGGCTCAGATTAGTAAAGATCCCCACATCGAAATCACACTCATCAACTCTTTTCAGATCAAGTGCGTGTGACGACACTTCGGCAATCACGTGCGTCACGCCCGCATCGGCCATCTCGCGCATAATTTTCTGCATATCGAGTGATTCCGGTGTAGTGTTGGGCGCGGGCAAGACAATGTCGTTATAACGGTAATTAACCGTTCCGATGACGCCGGGCGAAAAGCCGGCGGTTTTCAAAATCGACTCCAGAAGATAAGACACGGTGGTTTTGCCGCTCGTCCCCGTTACACCGATAAGCGTGAGCCCCGCAGACGGGGCCCTGTAGAAATTTTTTGCAATCACCCCCAGCGCACGGCGGCTGTCGGCCACGCGCACCGAGGCAATCCCTTCCGGCACGGTAATATCTCTGTGGTGAACAATGCAGCGGGCGCCGCGGCCGATCGCTTCTGAAATAAAATCATGCCCGTCGTGCACCGTTCCGGCAATGGCGACAAATAAAGAGCCGGGGGAACATTGTTGGGCAGCATAACAAACGGACGAAACCTCGCCTGTGGCGCCCGGCGCTTCACTTAACGTTTCAATTCCTTCCAACAGCTCCTGCAGATCCATCATGCCTCAGTTTTTCATCTGAAAGGTAATTTCACATACACGCCTTTTACCGATTACGGTTCCGGGGGCCGGATATTGCCTGACCGCCCAGCCGCTGCCGGATACTTTCGGCTCGATTGATCTCATCTTCGCCAGCTTCAGGACTTCCCTGATGGTCAGACCGCTGAAATCCGGCATCACTGAGTCATCGTCCGCTTCACCAGAAGACATCTCTTGCGTCAGACTTTTTTCAGCCAGTACCATACGCAGATGCCCCTGTTTTGCCGGCACCACAACCGGTGTCTGCCTGATGCCTGTTTTGTAACGATTGAGGATCTGCTCGCTGATGTCTCTGAAAACAGGCGCAGCCGCCACGCCGCCCCACTTGTCATGCTGCGGCTCGTCGAGGATCACCAAAATCACCACCTGCGGATTGTCGGCGGGGAAAAAGCCGACAAATGACGTCCGTACGTTTTCCGATGAATAAACACCGCGGGCAAAATCAAACTTCTGTGCCGTACCGGTTTTCCCCGCCACCGCCACATCGGCAATGTGGGCGTTTTTCCCCGTGCCGTCCTCGGCGCCGACCACTTGCGTCAGCATGGCGGTCAGACGTCTGGCCGTCGCCGGAGAGACCACCTGGCGCACTGCCTCGGGTGAGTTGACTTTAACGGGATTGTTGTTTTTATCCGTTATCGCCCGAACGACGAAAGGCTTCATCAGCAACCCGTCATTGGCGATGGCCGCCATGGATGTAACGAGCTGAAGGGCCGTCACGGAAATGCCCTGACCAAAGGAAATCGCCGCCGTATCCACAGGACTCCATTCTCCGGCCGGGCGCAGAAGTCCCGCCGCTTCCCCGTTTAAATCAATGCCTGTTTTCGAGCCGAAACCGAAATTTTTGATGTACGTATAATACTTTTCGCGTCCCAGCTTTTCGGCAATTTTAGCTGTGCCGATGTTACTTGAGTATTTCAGGATTTCGCGTACCGACAGATAACCGTGGCGCTTGCGGCTCGCCTCGCGTATTACGCGGTTCGATACTTTATAATATCCGTTTTCACAAAAAAACGAATCGGATTCGCGCACTACTCCTTCTTCCAGTGCGGCGGCCAGCAAAAAAGGTTTGAAAGTTGATCCCGGATCAAAGGAATCGGTAATGGCACGGTTCCTCCAGTCATCCGGCTTCAGGCCCTTGATGTTGTTGGGATTGAAACCCTTCTCATTGGCCATGGCCAGAATTTCACCCGTCTTCGGGTCGACGACAATCGCCGTGCCGCCCTTTGCCCCTTTACTCAGCACGGCTTGTTTAAGATGAGTTTCCACCAGATACTGTATGCGGCTGTCGATAGTCAGAACCAGATTGGAGCCTTCATCTGTTGTGAGATTTTTATCCGGCTCGACATGCAGGAAAAGTTTTTTCCCTTTGGCGTCTCGGGCCCAGGTAAGTTTTTCCGGCGTTCCTTTGAGATAGATGTCGTATTTTTTCTCAAGTCCTTCAAGCCCTTCCGCATCGAAACCGGCAAAACCGATCAGGTGGGCGGCAAGCTGCCCGTTGGGATAAAAACGTTTTGGCTCTTTGATTAAAAATACTCCTTCAATCCCCGCCGCTTCAACAAGTGCCGCCTGCTGGGGAGGAATTTTTCTGGCCAGCCAGCAGAAACTTTTCGGCTCGGAGATTTTCTTCAACACCTCATCGCGCCTCATGTTAAGCAGCGAGGCGATCTGCAGCGACGCCCTGGCCGGATTGGTAATTCTGCTCGGGTCGGCGCAGACGGAGTCCGCCAGCACGGATATGGCCAGATTCTCGCCGTTGCGATCATAAATCATCCCTCTTTCCGGGTGCAGTGATAAAGTGGCGGTATGCTGCCGGCGGGCGAGCTTTTGCAGCTCTTCTCCGGAGAGCACCTGAAGATGAAAAGCGCGCGACAAAAGAGCGATAAAACAAACCAGGAACATCACCATAATGATGACCAGCCTTATCTTCAGCCATTTCCTGGAATCCGACGCCATCTTCACTTCCCTTCCTGATTAATCACAACCACCTGCTCCGCCGTCGGATAGGACATATGCAGCTTGTTACGGGCAATATCTTCAATTCTCCGCGGCGCTTTGAGCATGGCCAGTTCCAGCTCCAATTTTTTTTGCTCCTCCTGCAGGAGCTCTCTGGCGGACAGAGCCGCCGCTGTTTCATATTCGAGTCTGGTCATCCTGATATGGAGACCTACGTAAATCACCGCCACAAACATCAAAACAAGGGCGACCACGATAAACGTCGGGTATTTCACACCCAGCGAAACACCGGCCGCTTCTCTTACGGGCCGGCTGTTACCTATCGTCTGACTCCCCGCGGTCTGCGTCATTTTTCAAATCCTTTCCGCCACGCGCAGCCTGGCACTGCGCGCCCGTGGGTTGAACTGTATTTCTTTCGCGGAGGGCTTCACGGCCCGACGCGTTAAAACCTTCACCGTCGCCTGCTTCGAACAGACACAACGCGGAATATCTTTCGGGCAGATACAGCTTGCCGCCATCTCGGCGAATGTATTTTTTACAATCCTGTCTTCCAGTGAATGAAACGAGATCACTCCGATGCGGCCTCCCCGTGCCAGCGCACCGACCGCCGCTTCCATGCCAGGCCGGATACAGTCCAGCTCGCCATTAACAAAGATTCTCAGAGCCTGAAAAACGCGGGTCGCCGGATGAATTTTTGCCTGCCCAGGCCGTGTGGGGACGGCCCCGGCGACAACAGCGGCCAGTTGCACCGTTGTTTCGATCGGCGCGGCCCGCCTTTCTCTCACTATTGCCCTGGCGATCCTTGCGGCCATCCTTTCTTCTCCGTACAACCTGAAAATGTTTGCCAACTTTTCAGCTCCGAAATTATTGACCACATCACAGGCGCTCAATTTCCCGCCCCGGTCCATTCTCATGTCCAGCGGCGCCGGCCTGGTGAAACTGAATCCCCGCTGTGCCGTGTCCAGTTGATGGGAGGACACTCCCAGGTCCAGAAGAACGGCATCGACCTTTCGGACATCCAGCTCGCGCAGCACATTGCCCAGATCGGCGAAGTTGGCCTGAAGCACAACCTGATGCCCACCGAAAGGCGCGAGCCTCTTTTTTGCCGCCGCCACTGCTTCCGCGTCACAGTCGAGTCCGATAAGACGTCCCTGCGTCCTCTCCAGAATTGCCCGGGCGTGTCCTGCACCGCCTATGGTTGCGTCCACGTAAACGCCGTTTTTTTTCCCCGCCAGCCAAAAAAGCACCTCTTCCAGCATCACCGGTTGGTGGGAAAAAACCGCATCCATCGTCAGATCCCCAGGCTGTCGGCTATCTCGTTATCCTTGTCTATTTTTTCACCCGCTTCCTTATTTCTGAGCTCAAACTTTTCCCTGGGCCAGATTTCAATGTTTTTGAGCATACCGGCCAGAACGATCTCTTTTTCCAGTTGGGCGTATTCACGCAAGAAAGGGGGAATCAAAACCCGGCCCTGACCGTCAAGCGTGCAGTCCACGGCGCCGGACATGAAAAATCTCTGAAAATCGCGGAACTTTTTGTCCAGAATGCGTCTTTTGGAGACCTCCTGCTCAATGAGCAGCCATTCCGCATAGGGGAAAACGATCAGGTATCCGTCCCAGTTCGTGATGACCATTTTATTTTCATAATGCTCGGCAAAAATCTCACGGAAACGTGACGGAAAGATTACCCTTCCCTTTTCATCGATTCCATGGTGATATTGCCCACGAAACACGGACATGGATTTCCCCTCCACAATAAACCACTTTACTCCACAAGGCCGACTATAAAGATGGAAAATACCTTTGTCAAGAAAAAAATGAATGTTTTCCAGACTAAACTGACTTCAACAGCGACGGTAAAACGGATAAAAAAGACAGTTTTGCCTATTTTGCAGCGCAAAAAACACGCATGACCAGCCGGCGCCCCGCCTCAGCTGTTTATCCGCACCAGTTTTTGTCTTAAGACAAGCGATGGAATACACGGGCTTTAGCCGCGGTTGCCGGCTCACGCCTCTGGCGGTGAGGAGATTTCGACTCCCCGGGAAAATTTATTAAGTGTTGAAAAAGGACAATGAAATTGCTAGGTAATGCGAAAGAGGTGTAATTTTGCGCATCCTGGGTCTGGATTACGGGGAAAAACGAATCGGTCTGGCCGTGTGCGATGAGCTGGGTATGACGGCTCAGGGCCTGCCCACATTAATTCGCAAAACAAAAAAACACGATCTGGAGATCTTGCAACAGTGGCTGGGCCGCTACTCGGTGGAAAAAATTGTCATTGGTTACCCGGTGCGCCTCGACGGCTCCGAGGGCATCCAATGCGAAAAAGTCAACCGCTTTGCGGCCTTACTGGAAAAAACTTTTTCGCTGCCGGTAATCCGATGGCCGGAGGCGATGTCTACAAAAGAGGCGGAGGAAATTATGGCCAAATGCGGTGTGCACTGGCGCAAAAGAAAGGAAAAAGTGGACAAGCTGGCGGCCTGCATTATCCTGCAGAATTTTCTGGATAATGAAGCTCAAAAGTAATAATAACTCATCTGTGTGACCATTATCCAAACCATCAATTCCGGACATCAATAAAATATGATGAAAAAGAAATTTACGGTTATAATTTCGGGCATCGTGCTTTTGGTGATTGCCGTTGCCTCCATTTTCTCCCTGGTGCTTTTTTGCTATGCCAGGCTGCCGATTGACCGCCTGGGCGGCCCGACCGTGGTCGTGGACATCCCCAACGGAGCCGGTTTTCTGCAGGCATCCAATATTCTTGCTGGCACGGGACTGGTGCGGAACCGTCCGCTGTTTTTCGCCCTCGCAAGGGTAAAAGACGCTACAAAGAAGATCCGGGCAGGTGAGTATGAGTTATCGCCCCTGCTTTCCCCGTCAGAGCTCATCGACAAGCTGGTGCGCGGTGAAACCATGAAACACCGCGCCATAATTATTGAAGACTGGAGTCTCAGGCAGATCGCCGCCTATCTTAAGGAACGTCGGCTCGTCGATGAAGAGGCATTTCTAAAGCTTGCCTACGATAAAGAATTCCTCAAAGCACAGGGCATCGAGGCCGACTCTGCGGAAGGCTACCTCTTCCCGGATACATATTTTTTTGAGCGGTCGATGACCCCCAAGATGATCATGAAAAGCATGATCGACCGATTTGAGAAAAAAATTCCGCGGGAGATGATCGATAAAGCCGAGGCCAGGGGGCTCGATCGTCATGAACTGGTCACCTTCGCCTCCCTCGTCGGTAAAGAGGCGGCCAATTCGGCGGAAAAACCTCTCATCGCCGCTGTTTTCCATAACAGGATGAAAAAGAAAATGCCCCTGCAGAGTGATCCTACTACTGTTTATGACCTGAACGGATTTGACGGTAAAATACTGCGCAGTCACTACAAAAGGGAATCCCCTTACAACACCTACCTCATCCGCGGTCTGCCGCCCGGTCCGATCAGCAATCCCGGTCTGGACTCATTCAAAGCAGTTATCGATCCTGAGGAGGCTGACTACCTCTACTTTGTTGCCCGCGGCGACGGAACTCATGTTTTCACGGATACGCTCGACGAGCATAACAAAGCAGTGGCGGCGGTACGCAAACTATCCAAAGACATCCCCAAAGATTAAGCCCCGGCTGAAGGTATCCGGCTCCGGACAAATTATGAGGTTGTGAAAACACACCGAGTTTGTTATTGCCAGACATCACCTCCACGGGAAAGCGAAGGGAAAATGCAGCACTTTGTTCTGGGAACAGCCGGCCATGTCGATCACGGGAAGACATCTCTGATTAAAGCCCTGACCGGCACGGATACAGATCGTCTCAAAGAGGAAAAAGAAAGAGGTATCACCATCGAGCTGGGTTTTGCCTCTCTTTCGCTGCCTTCGGGGCGCACACTGGGCATCGTCGATGTGCCGGGGCATGAGAAATTTGTCAAACACATGGTCGCGGGCGCGGCAGGCATCGACATGGTCCTGATGGTCATCGCCGCGGACGAGGGCGTGATGCCTCAAACCAAGGAACATCTGCAGATCTGTTCGCTCCTGGGCATCACCGCCGGTGTGGTCGCGCTGACCAAAACCGATCTGGTGGAAAAAGACTGGCTGGAGCTGGTCCACTCCGATGTAACCGATTACCTTAAGGACACTTTTCTGGCCGGCGCCCCCGTCATTCCCGTTTCGGCCGCCGCCGGCGCCGGTATCCCCCGGCTGCTGGCCTGCCTTGACGAGGTTGCCGGACACCTTCAGGAAAGAACCGACGACGGCATTTTCCGCCTGCCGATCGACCGCATTTTCACCATGAAAGGCTTCGGCACGGTAGTCACCGGCACGCTCATTTCCGACCGGATTGGCGTAGGTGAAGAAGTTCAGATCCTGCCGGCAAACATCTCCGCGCGCATCCGTGGCATCCAGGTACATGGCCATACGGCGGAAACCGCCTTTTCCGGGCAGCGCAGCGCCGTCAACCTGCAGGGCATTGAAAAATCCACGCTGGGCAGAGGCAATGTATTGGTTCGCCCGGAAACCGTGCGTCCCACCAAGCGTCTCGATGTATTTTTAGAGTATCTGGACTCCAATACACGTAAACTCAAAAACCGGACACTGGTGCGCCTGCACACCGGCACAACAGAAATCATGGCGCGCGTCATCCTCCTTGAGGCCGATGAACTTGCGCCCGGCGAGCGGGGTTTTGCCCAGTTTATCCTTTCACAGGAAGACGTCGTGGTTGCCGGCGACCATTTTGTCCTGCGCAGCTACTCGCCGGTCACCACCATCGGCGGTGGACGGATTCTCGATCCGCTGCCGGGAAAGCATAAAAGAAAAAACGAAAAAATACTGGCCGGCCTGCACACGCTGAAAGATGGTTCCTTGATGGACAAGATAGCCGTTGTGCTGGAGCGGGCAGGCTATGGGGGCATCCGCATCCGGGATCTCGCCTTCCGTCTGGGCGTTCATGCCAAAAAAATCAGAGAGGCGCTCGAGAAAATGTTTTCCAATCGTCAGGCGATTTTGCTTGCCGGAGACGATGCGGCGGTTCTTTCACCAATCCTGCACACCCAGTTGGAGGAAGCTCTTTTAAATGGTCTGGCCGCCTACCACAAAAACAATCCTCTGAAGGCAGGCATCTCCAAAGAAGAGCTCAAATCAGCCCTTCCTCCGGCGGTAAGCACCAGACTATTCAATATGGTGATCGCCGCGCTGGTGAAAAAGGGAACTATCGCCGGCGACAAGGACAGTGTCCGGCTGGCATCACACAGTGTAAAACTAGCCGGCGACGAGGACGACCTGCGCCGCTCCATCGCCTCTGTTTATGCCCGCGCCGGCTTGACCCCCCCTTCACTTGGCGAGGTGTATGAAAAATTCGGCCACAACAAAACCATGGCGCAAAACATCGTCCAACTGATGATCAAAGACGGAGAACTGGTCAAAATCAACGAAGACCTTTGCTTTACCCGGCCGGTCATGGAAAAGCTGCGCGAAGACTACAAGGCACGACTCATCAAAGACGGAAAAGCGACACCGGCGACCTTCAAAGACCTGACCGGACTGTCACGAAAATACATCATCCCGCTTATGGAGTACTTTGACTCAACCAAACTGACGGTACGGGTGGAAGACCACCGGATACTGAGAGAAAAACCCTGACCGGGAAAGAATCAAAACACGAAAGGCAATTCATTTGAAAACCAAAACCATCTATCTTCAGGACATCAGACAGGGAGACAAAATCGCATCCTCTTTTTTAGTCACAGAAAAGAATATGGCCTTTTCACAAAAGGGCTCGCCCTATATCAATGTGCGTCTCAAAGACAAAACGGGCGAAGTAGATGCCAAAGTATGGGACAGGGTGGACGAGCTCGACCAAACGTTCAAAAAAGGCGATATCATCTTCATAGAAGGGCGGGTGCAAAGCTACCGCAACGCCCTGCAGGTCTCGATTCTTTCCGCCCAAACGTGCGACCCCCAAAGCATTGATTCGTCTGATTATCTGCCGGCCAGCGCTCTGGACACAGACGCCATGTTCGCGGAACTTACCGCCTTCATCGATACCGTCAAGCTGGAGCCGGCCAGAAAACTTTTGGCCGCTTTTTTCCACGATGAAAAAACGGCCGAACCTTTCCGGCGTGCCCCCGCCGCCAAAGGCTTTCACCACGGCTATCTGGGCGGCCTGTTGGAACACACCCTGTCGGTCGTCAAACTGCTCGACCGGATAGCCGCTCATTACCCAGAGCTCGACCGCGACCTGCTCATCGCCGGCGGCATGCTGCACGACATCGGCAAAATACACGAACTGACCTATGACAACATGATCGCCTACAGCGACGAAGGCAGACTGGTCGGTCATCTGGTCATCGGTGTGGAAATGCTCGATGGGAAAATCGCCTCTATCGAGGACTTTCCGGAGCGCCTCGCGCTGGATCTGCGACACATCATACTTAGCCACCACGGCGAGTTTGAATACGGCTCGCCAAAACGGCCGAAAACCATGGAAGCGATGGTCGTCCATTTCATGGATGATCTCGATGCCAAGCTCAACGCATTTCAATCCATTGTCGCCGCCGACGCCGCGAACACCGACACTGAGTGGACCGCCTACAACCGCTTTTTCGAGCGCTATCTGTATAAAAGGAAAAAGGGATAAACAACCGGGTAGTTCTTCAGATCACGACGGACCGTGTAAATATTAAACGTAGAAACCTGAGTCCTTTGCCGCCCGTTCGTGGTGAGCTTTCTTGCCGTTCATGCTGAGCTCTTCACTGACGATTCATGCTGAGCTTTACCGACGATTCATGCTGAGCTTTAATACCCGTTCATGCTGAGCCTGTCGAAGCATCCTTTAGCTAATCCTCTAAACTTCTAACCCTCCAACCCTCCAACCCTCCAATCCTCTAATCTTCTAATTCTCCACCCCCGGCCCGCTAAAGCAGGCCACACCCGCCGGCAGGGGACAAGAATGATGCGCTTCGCGCTTTATTGCCGTTCGTGGTGAGCTTTATTACCCGTTCGTGCTGAGCCTGTCGAAGCATGAACGTGGTACCACAAACCACTAGCGACGAGCCACGAGCTATGAGCTACTTGCTATATCCCATCCACTAGTGTGAGAGATTTTTCAACTGCCTGTAACTACCGCTAAAAAAGTCGGTTTTTTTTACACATTAAGCATTTTCCGGCCTGACGCGGCGCTAACGAAATTTGTATCGCCTCCCATAAATTACAAATCATCAATATTTACAATAGTATAAAAGAGACAAGCGCCTGCTTCGGGTCATGAGGTACAATTTATGCATATACTAGCGAAGCAAAAATAGTTAAACGACCGCCTAAAAGGGATACATATGAAAAAGGACAGCTCCATTTGCTTCCGCGCCAGCAAAGACCTGCGTGATGCCCTGGAAGCGATTTCTGCAGAAGACAGACGTTCACTCTCCTCCACCATCTCCAATATCCTTTCTGACTATTTGAAGAAGCGCAAACTTGTCACTTCAATGGTGCAGTCGGAAAAGCGCCAGTACCCGCGTGCCGTCCTATCCGTCCCGGCGGTCATCAACCAGCCGGACACCTCGCAACTGGGCATTGCGGCGATCACGGAAATTTCACTGGGCGGTTTGAAGATCCTGCTTCCGCGGGAACTGGAGCAAAGGCTGGCCATCGAGCCACATGGTTCCAGATTTGAAGTGGTTTTTAACCTGCCCACAAACAACACACCGATCAGACTCTCCTGCGAGTCCAGAAATGCAGTCGATCTGGACAACAACTTCCAGGTCGGGGCAACGTTTGTCGATGCAGACTTTGAAAACTACAAATCGCTCCAGGCCTATTTGATTTGACGCGCAGTCTCCTTTTTGCACCGGGTTTTTTGGAGAACTTTGCCAAACCCTGCCCAACCGGCAATGTCATCATACCGGTGAAAGCCTGCCCGCGAAATCGGGGGGGGCCGGCATCCAGTGTTGCCAAGTGCCTTGGGGATTCCGGGTCAAGCCCAGAGTAACTCGAAGAGGCATTATTCAAATGTTTTTTTGGTAACGCAAAGGGGAGAATTTTGTATGACAAATTTCTTAAGCGTCGGTTTTTTTAACAAAACAAAGTATTGTCATACACTTGAATACACTGGGCTTTTCGAGGTGCTGAAAAAAAGTATTTCCTGAATGTCGGAATACTTTACATTTGGAAAAAACGCAGTGGCTCAGGCTTGATTACCAAACAGCATTTGTCAAAAATATATTCTAAAATAACAAGGAGTTATGACAATAAATGAATTATTTGAACCACACGGCACAATTCATGCTTTAATTGTCATACAAAATGGAGTCGAATTAACTAGGGAAAAAAACTTGTGATATATAAGGAGAGAAAAAATGAAAACAAAAATCCTGATGACTTTTCTGGCCGTATTCTTCCTAGCAACAGGAAGTGCGCTGGCGATACCGGTGGTGACTATATCAATCGACGGCAATACCATCACATATGATGTTGTTAACGATATTGACGGCTTCGACATTTACAATATAGCCTTAGGACCTTCTAATTTGAGCATCGACGGAAGCTGGGTAGTGCCTGAGGGAACCAGTTACAATGGTGCAAACGGTTATGATTTATTTGTTGTAGATCCTTATAATAATAGGGTGACTGGGCTGCAAATTACCTATTCGATACTGCCGGACGAAATTACATATGCCATCTTTATCGCAGGTGAAAATACATATGATGGAGAAGGGGCAACCTATTTAGGATATTCTAAGAAGAATCAATTATATTCATATGGATTTTTTGGTACAGTCAGCACTGCCAGTGTTCCGGAACCGGCATCGTTACTTCTGCTAGGACTTGGACTTCTTGGGATAGCTACAACTAGGAAGAGATTACAAAAATAGTACATCAACTTAATTCAATAGTAAAAGGCAGGGCTCTGGAAGTCCTGCCTTTTACTATTGAGACCTTATCAAAAAATTCAAGTCGAGTTTATTGGCGGGAAGAACAAAGCCAATGTTGAAAAGTTTCTTTCTTTATCTGGTTACTCTTTTCTTACAACACACAATGTAACTTAAGACTCGCCTCTCCAGAATGAATCATCTCCCTCACCCGTCAAGTTTTTTGTATTACTGTAATCAACCTCATTCAGCTCGGGACATTGCCAAACCTTTCTACCAACAGTCAAATGTTTGTCTTTTACCGCTGATATACCTTCATAATTTGGTGTTACTTTTTCCATAAATATTCCCCCTTTGATTACAAATTACATTATCAATTAATCTTAAAGATTGTTTTCTGTCAACAACTTTGTTTTACTTATAGACCTCGACTCAATTCATGAACTCGAAGCGGGAAAAACCAAATTAGCAAAACTAATCGAACGAAGAAATGCGCCAATATTTTTTGAGCTAGCGTTCCCTGATAAAACCGTCTGCCAGAGATTTTTTGCAGCATCCACATCGACATATTTTCTTACTTCAGCCGCGGTTTCCATGTGGTTAAGCACGTAATCAATATTACTTTTCTGGTCAACAACTCTGAAAAGACCGTCTGCCGCTTGCTTGCCATGTAAAGTGTTCAAGCGGACACAGTCCGGCAGCAGGCCATTCATGGCGCGACGGATCAACATGCGCCGCCCTTCAGATGAAAAGAATTGATCATCGGGAACGCCCATACAGTATTCCACCAAATGGACATCCGCACTCGGATCCCTTACTTCTAACTCATGAAAGGCCTGTATGGAGGGCCAGAAAAAGCCAGCAATTATTCCGGTTTGCCTGATAGTCAGATCCCTTTCCGTCAAAGGATCAATTCCTTCCAGGATCACGCTTTTATTTTTTAGCCCCATACGTTTTATAAAATCTGGTTGGGGGCAAGCATAAAGTAGATTGTTTTCCTGATGAAGAAAGTTTCGGCACCTCAATATGGTCGGCTTCAGCAGCGGACGAAGCAATTGGCTCTTTATAGAGCGCGGAAAAGAGATATTAGCATTTTTGCGATACTTGTGTAATGCCCGCCAGCCTTTGCGCCACTGGTTTTTGCAAAACAGACAATAAACGTAATTTGTACCACCATTCCATGAAAAGCTACCATTACCGAGATGTCCTATTAGCAATACACCAAAATCTCTGGCTTTCGCATTTTGAAGCATCGAGATAATCCAAAACATATTTATGGCAGCATGTTGTGGTTCTCCGGTGATTTCCAGGCTTTTTTTAATACCGTCAAGAATGGTCATCTCTTCGGCATTTATCGGCACATGCTCAATATTGTCGTAGAGCTTCGCCACCTCGTGGGCGAGTGGCCACTCATCGGTTATTTTGCCGGGAAAAAGGTGCTGGCAGGGATAAAGTGGCACTGAGGTATAGGCAACAAGGGGCTGATTTCGTTTTTTCAGCTCCTGGGCGGCCAGGGCAGTCACAGAGCTGGAATCAAGCCCCGCGCTCAAGGTGGATGCCACGGGCCGGATGGAGTTTAGCCTCACGCGCACGGCGCGGCGGAACTGCTCGAGAAATCCTTCCGCATATTCGTCGTCGGAGGCAAAGCGAATCGGTGGCGCCTCCTCTAGGCGCCAGTACTTTTCAATTTGTTTGCCTCTGTCTGTGATATGGGCAAAATGAGAAGCGGGGAGGAAATTCACATCCTCCCAGAAGGTTTGAAAAAAAGTCTCTTCCGAATAATCAAAGATCATTCTGCGGGCAAGGTGCAATTCATTCAGGCGACGGGGCACCCCACTATGGGCAAGGACAGCCTCGGAACTGGAGGCAAAAACGACCAGCGGCGGCTTGAAATAGTAATAAAGGCCGGTATTGCCCATATGGTCGCGGGCGAGAAATAGCTTTTTTTCTTTTTTGTCCCAGGCGGCAAATGACCAGTCACCGAAAATATGCCTGCAGGCCTCCGCACCCCATTTCCGCCAGGCAAGCCAGACCAGACGCCCGTCCGGTGTGGTCGGCCTTTGGGGATGGGGTATGTCAAACAGATCGCAAAGTTCATCTCGGTTATCGAGGCGTGCCGCCGCAGTGAACAAGACGTCCGTTTCGGTATCGTGATACGGCATTTTTTCGTAGGGGGACTCGTGGGTGACAATCAAGAGCGCATGGCCGAAAGCGGCATTTGCGGAAATGACTGAGCCGATACCATCGGGGCCCCAGCGTGACATCGCCGAGGCCATCTTCTGAAATTCTTCAGAGGCGGCCGGACGCCCGTCAAAATTCACAAACCCGAAAATACCGCTCATAATGGCCTTATACTCTCTTCCAGCACACTAAAGGAAACCCGCCCGTGGCTGAAGATTGGACTTGCCGCCGTGTCAGGTTTGCACCAAAATCAGGCGGCGCTCTTCCAGCTTGTTTAAAAATTCCAGCACATCCGCCGCGCATTGTTCGGCGTTCACCTCGTATTGTTGGCAAAGCCGCGCGCACAGCTCTTCGACTGTAATTGGCCGCTCGAGGTTCTGCCAGATGGCCGTGGCGATGGGGTTCAGGGAATAATACTTACCGCGGTCAATATCCGCCATCACCAGCTCATCATCCACCGGCTCGGCAATCGGCTCACCAGAGCGCACAACTTTGCTTTTCATTGATACTCTCATGTATCAGCCCCTCCAATCATCCAACCCTCCAAACTTCCAATCCTCTAATCTTCTAACCTTCTAACTCTCCACCTGCGGCAATCGCTTATAATGCGATCTGCAATTGCCGATGCCAATGCAGGCTGTCAATTTCTTCAGATGTAAAGAAATCGAAATCAACCGACAGGCGATGCCCCAGATGCAAAGCTACAGCCGTCCCTCCTGCCAGATAAGTTTGCGCCGGAAGTTCGTTCAGAATCGGATTTTTTAGTATGGACGCCATATCGGCGGTAATGCTCCGGAAAAACATCTGGTCGCCTCCCGCGGAATGCCGAAAACCATTGAAAAATAATTGACGGTTTTAGGGCTCAGGTTTCTGCTCTGTCTGACAACTTTCTTTATGAATTCCTCTCCATAAAAGGCAAGGACCGCCTTGAACTCTCCTTCCGTCCCCCGCTCAAGAACACGCTCGACGATGATGTATTTATCGCTGTCAGAATCGAGAAATGATTTATCCCAAAAAAGTCTCTTGTTCTGATTTATAATTTTGTCTATTTCAGCCATGTATATAAAACTCACATTGGGGTACTTATCCCTTGTTTATATGTGTAACATTATCAGGATCAAGCTTCCAGGAAAATGAAAATTTTACCCCTGTCAATATCCGCCATCAATTATCCACTATCAACCACGTACTACGAGCTATCGGCTATCTTCTAACCCTCTAATCTTCCAATCTTCTAACCCTCTAATCTTCTAACTCTCCACCCCCGGCCCGCTAAAGCAGGCCACCCCCGCCAGCCCCCTTCGACAGGCTCAGGGCAGGCTTCGACAAGCTCAGGGCGAACGGGGGGACATCAGTGGATGCGCTTCGCGCTTTATTACCGTTCATGGTGAACCTTAATAGCCGTTCGTGGTGACTTTTACCGCCCGTTCGTGGTGAGCCTGTCGAACCATGAACGGCACTTCATCTTTAAATTCCAGCTCATCTTTTATCAACCACGTACTACGAGCTATCGGCTATCTTCTAACCCTCTAATCTTCCAATCTTCTCCCTCAAAGCGGTATATTATTGTGCTTCTTGACGCGGCGCGCCTCTTTCTTATCGCGCATGGCATCGAGCACCGCGATAATGCGCCGGCGCGTGTGGGAGGGCAAAATCACCTCGTCGATGGCGCCCAGCGAGGCGGCAAAGTAGGGGTTGTTGAACTGCTCTTCATAGCCCGCAATCAGCTCGGTGCGCCTGGCGGCAGGGTCGGCCGCTGCGGCAATTTCGCTGCGATAGATGATATTGCAGGCTCCGTCCGCGCCCATCACCGCGATTTGTGCCGTGGGCCAGGCCATGACGTAATCGGCGCCCAGTTGCTTGCAGCACATGCCGATATAAGCGCCGCCGTATGCCTTGCGGGTGACAACAGTGATTTTCGGCACGGTCGCCTCCGAGTAGGCATGCAGAAGTTTCGCGCCGTGGCGGATGATACCCGACCATTCCTGGTCGGTGCCGGGCATATAGCCGGGCACATCCGTAAAGGTCAAAAGAGGGATATTGAAGGCATCGCAAAACCGGATGAAACGCGCCGCCTTGTCCGAGGCGTTGACGTTCAGCACACCTGCAAAAAACATGGGGTTGTTGGCAATGACGCCCACGGGCGTGCCCATGATGCGGACCAGGGCGATGACGATGTTGGGAGCCCACTGCTCATGCAGCTCAAACATGTCATTGTTGTCGGCCACCGCCTTTATAATGTTTTTCATATTGTAGGCGCGAGCCGCCCTGTCGGGGATGATTTTGTCAAGCTCCGGACAATCACGATCGGCCGTGTCAGCTGTGTCCCGGCGCGGCAGAGGCGAGTGGCAACTGTCGGGCAGATACGAAAGAAGGAGCCTGATTTTGTCGAGGCACTCCGCATCGTTTTCGGTTACGACATGGCACACGCCGCTTTTGGAGGCGTGCGCGACCGCACCGCCCAGGTCTTCCTGGCTGACGTCCTCACCAATCACGGCTTTGATGACTTCCGGGCCGGTGATGTACATGTAGGAGGTTTTTTTCACCATGAAGATCCAGTCGGTGAGAGCCGGGGAATAAACCGCGCCGCCGGCGGTCGGCCCCATGATGGCGGTTATTTGGGGGATGTAGCCCGACGCGATGGTGTTACGGTAGAAGATGCCGCCGTAGCCTTCCAGTGAGGGCACTCCCTCCTGAATTCTGGCCCCTCCGGAGTCGTTGAGCGCGACAAACGGTTTTTGCGCGTCCAGCGCCATGTCCATCACCTTCCAGATTTTTTTGGCGTGCATTTCGCCCAGTGTGCCGCCCGCGCTGGTGAAATCCTGGGAGGCGGCAAATACCGTGCGACCGTTTACTTTGCCGAAGCCGGTGATCACGCCGTCGGCCGCGATATCTTTTTTGTCCATGCCGAACAGGTTGGAGCGGTGCTTCACGAAAAGCTGCACTTCCTGAAACGAGCCCTTGTCAAACAAATGATCGAGGCGCTCGCGGGCGGTCATTTTTCCACCGCCGTGCTGCTTCTGAAGGGCTTTTTCTCCGCCCATCTGCATCAGAGCCTGAACTTTTTTCCCGTAATCTTCAATTTTGCCTCCGGTTGTCGCCCTCTTCGCATCTGCGTCCATACTGTTCTCCTTATATGTCAATCTTTATTTTATCTTGACGCCTACAAGGCCGCGGGCTAGTATCGCCTCCCGTGCTTCAACAGATGTTGACAGGCACCCCGGCCGCTCGCCGTGTGCTTAACCTTTTTAAAATAAACTGGCAAGCCTGATTTATATGGATAGTTGATAGTTGATGGAAAGGAGCTAGCTCTGGCTCATGGTTTAAGGCTAAAGGATAAAGGATAAAGGCTAAAGGCTAAAGGATGCTTCGACAGGCTCAGCATAAACGGGCAATAAGGCGCGAAGAGCAACCTTCGTGTCCTCTGCCGGAGACCGTGTCGTAATCGTCAAAGGCCATCAACATTGTCATACCGGCGAAGGCCGGTATCCAGAACAGCATGAGCAAATAGCTCACGGCTCGTAGCTGGTAAATGATTAGAAGATTAGAAGATTAGAGGATTAGAAGGTTGGAGAATTGGAGGAATGGTGGTAGCTCACAGCTCATAGTCTAAGGAAGACTTCCGCTCTTGTCCCCTGCCGCCTGGAGGGACAAACTGCTTTTATAAAAGATGCGCAATTTTAAAATTATCATTGAATATGACGGCAGCGCCTACTGCGGCTGGCAGAGGCAGCCCAACGGTATTTCCATCCAGCAGGTTCTGGAAGAGGCGATAAAGTCCATCACGGGCGAGGGCGTTTCCATCATCGCCTCCGGCCGCACGGACGCGGGCGTGCACGCCATCGGCCAGGCGGCAAGTTTCCGGGCGCACAGCTTGCTTCCTGTGTATAAACTGTTTGCAGGCATCAACAGTGTTTTGCCGCCGGATATCGCGCTAAAGGATTTGCAGGAAATGCCTGAACGTTTCAATGCGCTCAAAGACGCAAAAAAGAAGGTTTATCTGTATCGGATAAAAAACCAGCGGCTGCGTCCCGTGCTGGGGCGACAGTATTTCTGGTTTGTGCGCTATCGCCTGGATCTGGCAAAGATGCAAAAAGCCGCGTCGCTTCTGGCAGGTGAACATGACTTCTCCGCTTTTTGCGCGACGGGTTGCGATGTGCAAAGCCGTGTGCGCAAGCTTGCGCCAATAGAAATCCTTGAACTTCCCGACAATATGCTCGAGATCACGGTTGAATCCGGCGGCTTTTTACGGCATATGGTTCGTAATATTGTGGGCACACTGGTGGACGTGGGCAGGGGAAAAATCAAACCGGAAGACATCCCGGAGATTCTCGCCTCCGGCGACCGCCGGAAGGCCGGAACGGCCGCGCCCGCGTGCGGGCTGTTTTTAAAGGAGGTTGAATTCTGAATCATGAAAGTTTTGCTCCTGGGTCATAAAGGAATGCTGGGTGCCGATCTGATGGCGCAATTCAAATACCGCCATGAGGTTGTAGGGATGGATATCGACGAGATCAACATCACACGCGCTTCCGATTGCCGCCGGGCAGTGGCGGATACCGGGCCGGATCTGGTAATCAATGCCGCCGCCTTTACCAATGTGGACGCGTGTGAAACAGCCACGGAGGAGTGTTTTGCCGTCAACGGCGAAGGGGTCAAAAATATTGCCCTGGCCTGCCGCGACAAAAATATCCCCCTGGTGCATTACAGTACCGACTATGTGTTTGACGGCAACAGCGACACACCCTATCTGGAGGATGCCCCCTGCAATCCGATCAACAACTACGGCGCCTCCAAACTTACCGGAGAGCATTATCTGCGTCAAACGACGGACAACTATCTCATCATCCGCACCGCCTGGCTCTATGGAGCAGGCGGAAAAAACTTTGTCGGGGCCATTCTGGAACAGGCCCGCACCACCGGCCGGCTGACGGTGGTGGATGATCAAAAGGGCTCTCCCACCTGCACACGGGATCTGGCCGCGGCAACAGAACTCCTCATCGACAAAAACGCGCGCGGCATTTTTAACGTGACCAACCGCGGCCATTGTACCTGGTTTGATTTCGCCCGCAAGATCCTGGATGAGGCAGGCCTGGGGCTGGTCGAGCTTGTGCCGATAAAAAGCAGCGAACTCGAAAGAGCGGCCAGGCGCCCCGCGTACAGTGTGCTGGGCATGCAGAAGTTCATGGACACCACCGGCAAAACCATGCAGCCCTGGCAACTGGCGTTTTCCGATTACTACAAATACATAACCACCCGCACCTGTCTGGCCCAGGCGGCAGGTCCACCCAGGCGCTGAAGAGGTTTCGTGATCTATTTTCGCAATGTCAGTTTGTCGTTTCTGGACAGACAACTGTTCGACCAACTCAATTGGACGATTCACCCTAAAAGCCGCGTCGGTCTGGTAGGTGACAACGGCACGGGCAAAACCACCCTCTTTCGGATCATCCTGGACCAGATACATCCCGACTCGGGCCTTGTCGATATTCCCGATCTCAGGCAAAAGAAGATCGGCTATCTGCCCCAGGACATGGTTGAGCTCGACTCCATCGGCATGATGGAGTTTCTGCGCCGCAAAAGCGGCATTGCCACACTGGAAGAAAACATCCGCGCGCTGGAGCTGCAAATTGCCGACACCAAACCAAACACCCAGGATTACAGTGAGCTTACCCGCCGCTATTCCGACCTGAGCGCGGAGTTTACCGCGCGTGACGGCTATGCTTTCGAGGCGCGCGCCAAACAGATTCTCAAAGGCTTCGGGTTTCGTGAAGCGGACTTCGACAAATCCTGCGAGTCCTTCTCCGGCGGCTGGAAAATGCGGATCCTCCTTACCGCCATCCTGCTTGACGAGCCGGATATCATGCTCCTGGACGAGCCCACCAACCATCTGGATACGGAAAGCATGGAATGGCTGGAGAGCTATCTCAGGGATTATCACGGCACGATTATCGTCATCTCGCATGATCATTTCTTCCTCGACAGGATTGCCACACAAATCGCCGAGCTGGCCGGGGGGCACATCAATATTTACAAGGGAAATTACACTTATTATCTGGCCGAAAAAAAGCGACGTCAGGAAGCGCTGGCAAAAGAAATGGAGCTGCAAAAAGCCCAGATAAAAAAAATCGAAGAATTTGTGGAGCGCTTCCGCTACAAAGCCTCCAAGGCGGCGCAGGTGCAAAGCCGGATCAAGATGCTGGAGAAATACCGCCAAATTCAAACCGACGGTCCGTCAAGAGCAGTTGCCATGAGGTTTCCCGAGGGCAAAAAAAGTGTGAAGGAAGTGGTAAAGGCGGCGGACCTGGGCCATAGCTATGGTGACGTGAAGGTTTTTTCCGGCCTTAACTTCTCTATTTTCCGGGGAGAAAAAGTTGCCTTAGTGGGCGTGAACGGCTCCGGCAAGTCAACACTGTCGCGACTCCTTGGTCTGTCGGAGGCGCCCTGCCAGGGCACGGTAACACACGGCGACCATGTCAGCATGGCCTTTTTCTCGCAGGAAAGCGCTCAAAACCTGGGTTATGAAAACACGATCTGGCAGGAAGTCCTGGCGGTGCCGTCACGCGCCAACGATCAGGAAAGGCGCAATCTGCTGGGTGCGTTTCTTTTTTCCGGCGATGATATCTTAAAGCAGGTGGGTGTGCTTTCCGGCGGTGAAAAGTCACGGCTGGCGCTTTTGAAAATCATGCTTCTGGACACCAATTTTCTGATTCTGGACGAGCCGACCAACCATCTGGACATCAGAACCAAAGATGTTTTTCAAAACGCCCTCCTCAATTATTCCGGTACCGTGGCTATTGTCTCGCACGACCGCTATTTTCTGGATCATCTGGTGAACAGAGTCTTTGAGCTCAGCGACGGGCGCATGACGGATTACCGTGGCAATTATTCCTATTTCATTGAAAAGCGCGCCCAAATGGCGGCGGATGCGGTCGTACACAATGTCACTGATGTCCGGGCTACGCCTCAAAAACTGTCATTGAAGGAACAAAAAAGGATCGAAGCCCAGGAGCGAAACAAACGATCTAAAGTCATAGCCGCATTGAAAAAGGAAATGGCTGCGCTGGAAGAAAAAATCGCCGGCCTGGAGGCACGCAAATCCGCAAACGAAGAAGCGTTATGTAATCCGCAGTCCATAAAAGACCCGGCCATAATCAGGGATCTGCACATTGATTTGAAAACCGTGGAAAAAGAGCTGGAAGAGGCCTATCTTGTCTGGATGGAGCTGGGCAGCCGGTTAGAAAAACAAATTTAACCCTGGAGGGAAACAACCGGCACGCCGCGACCGCCGGTGAGGGCTTTGATCCGTTTGGCGGTCCGGGCTTTCCTGGTCTTGCCAAAACAAGCCAAAGCATCAAGAACAATCTGTTGAACAGGTCTTTAGTTTACGCTCCGTCAAGGCCGGATTTTTCCATGCGCTGATACCAACTGGCCGGATCGGTCAAAAATTCTTCCGTATCTTTGAGCGAGAGCAGGTGCTGTCTTTCCACGCCGGCGAGCATTTGAAAAAACGCCTTCTCTTTCGGATCCGTCGATTGTTTCTCCAGCTTTGTATAAAGAGCGACGCCCCGCGCCTCAAAATCAATGGCGGTGCGTACCGCCTGCAGCTCGTCTTCCGTGCCGCTGATCCGGGCGGATTTTTTGCCCGACATCGCCTGCAGGATCGTGCCGGTCAGTGATTTTTTCACTTTCAGAGGAACGGTGCCGGGCCACTTTTTCTGGACCACCCATTTATCATGAAGCTTTTTGAGCATTTCGTAATGTTCTTTTTCTTCATCGGCAATCTGTTTGAACATGTTCTTGCCGGCCATATTTTTCGTCTTTTTGGCTTGCGCCAGATAAAACTCTCTCTCTCTTTCCTCATTCTCCAGAGCAAAAGCCAGCGCGCTGATTCTTTTATCCATGACGGCCTCCTGCAATCCATCCGTATTTGAAGGGCATTATAAAGGATATTCCCCGCAGAGGCAATGCGTTTTTAGCATCCGCCCGCCTGGTCACTGAATATCCCAGATATGTTCGGCGATATTGTTGCACAGATCTGAGATGCGCTCCAGATGCCCCAGCATCTCCACAAAGATGGGCCCCGCCTCCGGCGTGCATTGGCGCTCGTGGAAACGTTTGAGGTGATTTTCCAGCGCTTCCTTGACCCGGACATCGACCTCCTCTTCCCGCCTGAAGACATCTTTTACCTTCTCCACATTAAAATGATCCATCAGGCCGGAGGCGTCCGTGAGATTGGCCCGGACCAGTTCGAGAACTTCACGCAAATCGCCTTCTCCGTAAATGCTGAATTTAACACCGCCCTGAGCCTGCTGAGCCACCAGTATACCGATTGCCGCCACGTGATTGCCGATGCTCTGAATGTCGCCGGCCATGGCCGTGTAGGCAAATATCTTCCGTGACAGTAGTGTGGAGAGCCTGCCCCCGGACACCTGCCATAGAAATTTAACAATCTGCCCGCGCAGGTTCGCGACCACCATTTCGACGTAGGAGATGTCCCTCTCGCCTCCTCTGCGGTAGCGCAACATCAGCGCGGTCGCTCTTTGAAACATGATTTCCGCCAGTTTCATCTGACGCCTGAGCTCCTTGGAAACATGGTCGAGGGCCTTGACGGGATCGGCCAGGTCTTTGCGGTTGATATATTCGGGCCAGACCGGCAGATCTTCGTCTTCGCCGGGAAGCAGACTTTTCATCAGTTTCGAAAAGGGACGCAGCATGAAAATGAAAACGAAAACGATAACAAGGTTGACCAGAAAATGAGACAGGGCTATCTGCTGGGCGACACTGCCGGAGAGCCGCTCTACCGTCCCGATGAACACCGGAAGAAAAATCAGGCACAGTAAAACACCCGTGCATTTGAAGGCCAGATGCGATACGGCCGTCCTTTTGCCGCTCACGTTGGCCACCGTTCCAGCCAAAAGCGCCGCAATTGTCGATCCGATGTTTGCGCCCAGCACCATGGGCACGGCGCTCGCGAGCGGTATCAGATCCTGCTGCGCCAACACCGCCAGGATTCCAATGGGAACCGCGGATGCCTGCGCCAGAGCGGCAGCCGCCATGCCGATACCCACACCCACAAGAGGATTGCGTGCACGGGTGATAAACTCCAGCACGGCAGGCGATTCCTTAAGAGGCACAGAGGCCTGGCGGACAAGGTCCAGACCGAAGAAGATGAGCCCGAAGAAAAAAATCATTTCGCCGGCGGTTTTCCATTTTCCCTTTCCCGCCAGCCATAAAATTCCGCCCGTGAAAATAAACAGGGGTGATATTTCCGTAAAGCGCCATACGATCAGCTGTACGGTGAGAGCCGTACCGATATCCGCCCCCAGAACAATGGCCAGTGAGCTGTAGAAGCTGATCAGTCCTGCGCTCACCAGGCCAACGGTAAGAACGGTGGCCGCTGTTGAGCTTTGGAAGGCTACGGAGCAGACAATGCCGGTAATCAATCCGTATAAGGGCCTGTCCACAGCGTAGCGCGCCAGCTCCTTGATCCTTGCGGCCACCCTGCCCTGAACAACCGAGGACAGGCGGATCATGCCGACAAGAAAAAAGATCACACCACTTATGGCAATAAAGAGTTCTTTCAACTCGGCATCCAATCACGCCCGTTCTTGCGCGTAAAATATACGGCAGGTAATAGCCGGTGCCGTCGCGGCCGGCTATTGCAATTTCATGTTATAGGTGAAGATCTTTCCTGTCTCCACCTGTTTGACCTGCAGACGCAGCACTTTGGCCGAGCGGGCTTCACCAGGGTAAAAAATGAAACCGTGCGCCATCTCGCCCGGCCTCACCGCCCTGTATTGCAGTGTGCGCGTGCGCAAATCCTCCCTTATTTTTGTCTGCACCTCAGACGGGTCAATCACCGCCTGCGCTCCTCCGGAAACCGCGCCCGCCACCGCACCGACAGCCGCGCCCTTACCGGCAGCCGCTGCCACGTTCTCACCGGTGACAATGCCGATGGCCGCACCGATCATGGCGCCGGCCGCGCCGAACAGAAGACTTCTTTTGGCCCCTTCGGGAACGACTCTGCCCAGTTCGGTGTGTTTTGCCAAACGGTCGTAGGCCATGCTTTGTTCCAGTATCGGCCAGACATAGCTGTCCGCATCAACAACAAAGGTCTGCTCGGCAATGATCATCAATGAATGCTCGCTTTTATTGTCAAAAACAACCTGCACCGGCAGGATGCCCGCTCCCCGGATGTCAAAGCCGAAGGCGTCTTTGGCCTCACCGGACTTCACGTAGCCGCGGGCGGCAATCACCGCTCCATCAATATAGATCGCGTTGGGACTCGCCTGCGGCTCCTGGAAAGGAACCACCCGGCGCTCGTAAGGCGAGCAGGCAATAATAATCACGGCCAGCGCACAATAAGCGACAATAAATACGGTTCGTGTTTTACGCATATATTCTCCGTTTAAACCAATGCGTTTATTGTGTCCCATTTTGTCAAAATCACATTGAAACCACAAGCGTAATTTACGCCAAAATATTTTAACATTGACAATTTTGGCACTCTCCGGCTATAAATCTGACATATTGCCGTAAGTCGGAGACAGCCAAGCAATGAGCCGCATCATAACGGATTACGATGAGAGGAGGATGGCTTGATGAAGGAACACTATATTTCTACAAAAGAAGTATTTAACACCCAGGCCGCTTCAGTTGCGCACTTGTTTTTCCAAAACGGAAATCTCATGACGACGGACGGAACGGAAAAACACCTTTCACGCGACAAGCTCATCAATAAACTAAACTACCTTAATTTCACCGGCGGCCTGGTTTCAATTATTTTCCGCCATGTACAAGGTGATGACAACATACTGATTCATGCCCGTCCGCATCCGTGCGTCGGCACACGGCTGGCATGCCGGCTGCTGCCTGAGAATAATGCTTCCCTTCTGGCCGCCGATGGCCCTCTCGTTTTACTGATCGACGATGGTCTTCAGTCTTACCTTGCCCCGCTTGAATCTGCATCTCTAAGCGGGCATGACCTCACGGCGAAACTGCCCCAGGAGTGCCTGATCAAAACCTTCCGCTCGGTCAGGCGAGGGCACTGCCGCGACGTAACAAGCGATATCTTCTTCGAAGACACCAAACACAACGGCACTTTGATCGATTTTTCACCCGTCGCACTGTCAATTCGTCTGACGGACACGCAAGGTGAAAAACAAACTCAGCCGCCGAAAAACGCCCGTATCGATCTTTCACGAGGCAATGTCCGTCTGTTTTCCGGAAACTGCCGTTTGATACGCAGCGAATTAAATACGTCCACACCAAGGGTGGTGTACAAACCAACCGGCCAAAAGATGCATCTCTACCCCCAGCGGCCAACCAGAAATCCCCGGCGGCATATCACTCCTTCATTTTTAATAACCTTTCACCATCCCCTCACGGGCCAGCTTGTCTCCAGGGACGCCCATGATGTTTCTGCTTCCGGATTCTCCATCAAGGAGACTCTCGCCGAACAGACTCTGATGACCGGCATGGTCCTCCCTGAGGTCTCGATCGAATACGCGGGAATCATCAGAATGGAATGTTCGGCTCAGGTGGTGTATCAATTGGAAGACACTGAAAACAATATGGTGCAAAGCGGTGTGGCCATCACGGATATAGATGTGCCCTCCTACACACACCTCAATCATCTTGTGGGCATGCACCTGGACGCCGGCGCCCATGTCTCCACGGCTGTGGACATGGATGCCCTGTGGGAATTTTTCTTCGACACCGGTTTTATTTACGGCGAAAAATATCAGCATCTGTATCCCAACCGGGAATCGTTTGCACAAACCTATCGCAAGTTGTATCGCGACAGCCCCGAGATCGCCCGACACTTCACCTATCAAAAAAACGGAAAAATATACGGCCACATTGCCATGGTGCACGCCTACCCGAGGTCATGGGTCATCCACCACTTTTCAGCAAGGCCTCTGGAGGCCAAGGTCCCGGGGATGCTGGTGCTTCGCCAGATCATGCATTTTCTCAACGGCTGTCACCGCTTCGCCTCTTTTGGCATGAAATACATCATGACCTATTACCGCCCGGACAATAAGCTTGTAGATCGTATTTTCGGCGGCTTCGCCCGCGATCTCGGCAATCCCTCGGGCAGTTCGCTTGATTTATTTTCCTACCTGCACTTCGACAGAACCTCCCACGGCCCCCCTATGCCGGAGGGATTCACACTGCGCGAGTGTCTGCCTGACGACTTCACGGTCTTCAGAGATTTTTATCGGAACTCGTCCGGTGGACTGCTTTTCGATGCGTTCCGTCCGGATATGGACATGCAACCGCTGGAAGAAAAATTCCAAAGCCGCGGTTTTAAAAGAGGCTGCCGGACTTATTGTCTGTGCCGGGAGGATAAACATCTGGCCTTTCTTCTGGTCAATCAATCGGATCTGGGCCTGAATCTCTCGGATCTGCTAAACGGTATTCATGTTTTCATCATCGATGAAAAGACCCTGGAATGGCCTGTGCTCCAGGCGGCGCTTAGCTCTCTGAGCGGCGTATATTCGGTCGGGCGGATCCCCACTCTTGTTTATCCCGCCACCTATCTCGCCCGTGAAGGGGTTACCGCCGATAAGCAATATCAGCTATGGATCATGACAGGCGACCCCTACAGCGAATTATTCACGGATTATATGAGACGTAAATTCCGGGTTAGGTATGAGGAACCGCCCAAAAAATGACCGAAGAGCGCCTGTATAACAGTCTGATCGCCAAGTCCTATCTGGAATACTTAAATAAATATTATCCCGACCTGGACACGGCCGAGCTGCTGGAATACGCGGGCATCGCCAGTTATGAAATCGCCGACCGTGGCCATTGGTTGACACAATCACAGGTCAACCGATTTCACGAATACATGCAACGCAAAACCCGTAATCCTGATCTGGCCAGAGAGGTGGGAAGATATATCTCCTCTCCCCAATCCGCAATTTCCAAAATACTGCACGAGTCGATGGCGGGATTTCTTTCGCCGGCAATGGCCTACTGGGCAGTGGAAAAAATTGCCATGAACCAGAGCCGCCACCTGTCCATTCAGAGCCGTAATCTTAAGGAAAACAAAATCGAGCTGCTGGCAACACCCAAGCCGGGCGTGAAGGAAGAACCGTTTCAGTGTAATAACCGGATCGGCTTGTTTGAAGCTATCGCCCGGATATTTACAGGAAAGCTCGCCAAAGTGGAGCATCCTGAATGTATCCACCGCGGCGACCTGCAATGCCGTTATCTCATCAGCTGGACCATACCCAAATCACTGTTGTGGCGAAAAGCTGGCTCTTACGCCCTTTTGGCGCTCGTCCCTTTGTCACTTGGCCTGTATGCCCTGATACCCATGCACGTCCATGAATGGCTCATCACCACTTTGATAATCTTGTGCGGTTCTTTGGGAGTCGTGCTGTTTGGTTCTTTTTTGCGCAACAAGGAGATGAGCGCAAACCTCAGGCAACAGGGAATAACATCCAATGAAATCGTAAATCAAATCAATTTGCGGCACGATGAATCGGAGCTGGTCAGGGAAATTGGTGAAGCGGTCTCCAGTATCCTGGATCAGAACGAGCTTCTGGATTTCATCACCGAGGCACTGCACAAAAGACTGAAGTTCGAACGAAGCATGGTGATGCTGGCCAACCCTGACAGAACCAAACTCGTTTTTTGCGCCGGCCACGGCTTCACCAGGAAAGAGGAAACCCTGTCGAAGAATCTGGAATTCAGCCTCACCAATCCCGCCTCCAGGGGATATTTTTATCAGGCGTTTATTAACCAAAATCCTTTTTTTGTAGATGTGGCCCAAGAGATGGAGGCCAATCTTTCGAAAAGAAGCTCCATGCTAATCAGGGATCTGGGCATACGTTCCTTCATCTGTGTACCCATTGTATTTAAAGGAAAATCCGAAGGGGTGCTGGCCGTCGACCTCACGCATGCCAAAACAAAGACAACACAAAGCGAGGTCAGCCTGCTCATCGGCATCGCCCGGCAGATAGGCATCAGCCTCAATAACGCCCGGGTGCACAAAGAGATCGCCCAAAGCGAGGAGAGGTTCCGTAACTTGAGTGATAACGCTCCGGACATCATTTACCGACTCGATGAGCAGGGCTGTATCAGATATGTTAACCAGGCCTGGACGGAGATTCTGGGACATAACCAGGCAGAGCTTGAGGGTAAGTGTCTGATCGACGTCCTTGGTCCGGCAGACCAGGAATCATTTGCCGAAACTATCGGGGATGTGATTGTCAACAAGCTCAGGGTCCGCGACCGCTATTTTACCATTACCGGTGCCCGGGGCACGGTGCACCAGATTGTCCTGAGCGCGGCGCCGGATTTTGACGCGGACGGAAAGGTCATCGGAGTAGTGGGGATAATCAAAGACATTACCATACTGCGCGGCATAGAAGCACAGCTTCTGCATGCCTCCAAAATGGAGACCATCGGAACCATGACCGGCGGTATCGCCCACGATTTCAACAATCTCATTCAGGCCATCATGGGCTATAACCAACTGATGCTGGCAGGCAGGCTGGGCAACGAGGCAGATATCCCCTACCTGAAAAACATCGCCGCTTTGCTTTCCCGCTCACGTGAACTGGTCGGCCAGCTTCTTTTGTTTGGCAAAAAAGCTGATCCGGAGGCAAAAACAGTCAATGTCAATAACGAAATCAAAAGCATTCACTCGCTCTTGGTCAATTCCATCCCTAAAATGATTGAGATAAAAACGGAACTTGCCGAAGGCATTTTCCCCGTCAAAGCGGAGGCGGCCCAAATCGGCCAGATCATCATGAACCTGATGATCAATGCACGGGACGCTATCGAAGATGTGGGCGTGATCAGCATCAAAACAGAAAACCTGATCCTCGGTTCGGCAACACTTGTGGGAAAAGATCATGTTCCTCCCGGATGCTATGTGCAAGTGTACGTCAGCGACACGGGACATGGGATGGAGCAATCTGTGATCGAGCAGATTTTTGATCCTTTTTTCACGACCAAGGAATCAGGAACGGGTACCGGACTGGGGCTAGCCGTTGCCAAGGGCATCGTAAAAAACCATCAGGGCTTTATTGAGTGCACAAGCACGCCGGGCATCGGAACTACGTTCCGCATTGTGCTGCCGGCATTAGCCGCTGCTTTCGAAGCTGGGGCGGAGCCGGCGGCGCTGGACAGGATTATCACCGGAACGGAAACGCTTATGTTGGTCGATGATGAAATAAGCATTCTGGAAACTGTCAGGGAAGCGATCATGCTTTTCGGCTACCGTGTGGTGACGGCACGAAACGGGGAGGAAGCACTGGAAATTTATGCCGAACAAAAAGACGAAATAGAACTGATTGTTCTTGATCTGATCATGCCCGGAGGCGGCGGAAAAAAATGCCTGCGCGGGCTTCGCAAAATCAATCCGGAGGTAAAGGTGCTGATGACCAGCGGCTATGTAAGCGCGGATCAGGCCAAAGAACTGGTAGAGGACGGTGCCGCCGGTTTCCTTCATAAACCCTATCGTCCGGAAGATCTGCTTTTAAACATCCGCCACATCCTCGACGAGCAGGGCGCTTAACCGCCGGCGGGCTTGTACCCCCGGCACATGATCAGCGGAGTGTAGCTGAAACGCCGTGGGTCGTTTAAATATTTTATGAAATCATTATAAAGTCCCTGGTAGCCCCCCGGATAAGAGGAGCTGATCAGATCATCGACCGCCCAGCCGGCTGTTTCGATCTTTTTGGTCAGGTTGAATTTGCTGCTTTGGCTCATGTCACCGTAAAACAGGTTGTGCGCCCTGAGCTCGACACTGATATTTTGCATGCCCGCGTCATAGAGAAAAGAATATAATTTTCGCCCGATGAAGGTATCGAAATTAAACCGCTCATCAACAGCCTTCATGATCTCTTCAAGCATTTTCATCGTGACGGGCGGCAGTTCGTAGTGGATCAGGCAGTTGAAGTCCAGATCCAGCAGGCACAGACAGCCGCCGGGCTTGAGCGCTTTGATCAGATTGCTCACGATATCCGTAGCGCCCACGCGATGGTACTCCAAAACAAAACGAATCCAGATCAGGTCGAAGCTGCCATGGGAATCCAGCGGCTTTCTCAAATCGTGCAGCTCAAAGGCGATGTTACCGCCCTGGCCGTAATGAGCGGCGGCATATTCGATCCTCTCGCGGGAATAATCAAGTCCCAGCACGCTGCCGCCGGGATGCACCATTTGGCCGAGGATGGAAGTGGTTATCCCCGCACCGCAGCCGGCATCCAGCACACGGATGCCCGGTACCACCCCGCACCACAGCGCCTGATCGCGCACCGCAGCGGGATCCGTCTTTATATCGAGGCGAACAGCCTCTTCTTCACTTTCCATAAAATAAAAATCGGATGATAACGGCTTGTTCCCGGATGAATTATCCTGCACGATCTCTCCTTAAATCTGTTATGATGTTTAACTGCCGTGGAGTCCAGGCCGCGGCCGCTAAAGCGGCATACCTGCTTTTTCTTTCGCTTCTTTTTTTACGCCTTCACCCGCACGCGTACGGGCAACAGCCTTTTCTTGTCCTTGCCGACAAGCAGATACCTGCTTAGCCCAACCGCCTTGAACTGCTCGGCGATAATATACTCCAAAGATATCAACTGGTCATAATCCAGGGGAAGGGCAAGCGGCTCGATGAGCAGGCGGTTGTGGTGTCTTCTGAAACTATCCCGGACAAAACTTATTGCCAGACGGGTAATGCCCGATAGCGTAATATGCCCTGCCTCCACACCAAGTCCCTCCTGAAAAGCCATCGTTTTGAGGTAATCGGGCAGGGTGAATACATCAATGATTCTCTCTGTGAGGTATGGTGAGTATTTTTCAATGAACGCCTCGTCGATTCTATCATCATCGGGGGCATGGATTTTTTTGTAAACAATCATAATCATCCTGCCGATCTCGGAAAATAATCCTCCCAGCTCGACTCTCTTGGCCGCGTCTTCCCGGATACCCATCTGCAGCGCCAGCAGCTTGCCAAGCACGGAAGAGGCGAAGCTGCCGGCAAAGACCGCCTCCACTTCCTCGTCGCCCTGGGCGAGCTGCTGCTGAGCGAGAATAATGATCAGAGCTTTGATATGGCTCATTCCCAGTCTGGTCACTAACTCGTAAAACGTGCGGATACTTCCTTTTCGTAAAGCCCCGTAATATGCCGAGTTGGCAACATTGAATATTTTCATCAGGATTTCCGGAGCAATGCGGAATTTCACCATTTCAATTTCTTTGTTACCCGCCTCCACATCATCTAAAATCGCCAGAACTTCAGGCGAGAAACCCAGCGTGTCCGCATCCATCATTTTCTCTTCGATGACGTCGATAAGGGCGACAATTTCTTCCTGCTGCACCTTTAACTCCTTGTCTGTTTAAACCATCCCACTGCCGTGATCTGAAGGGACATGCCGGATCAGTATCTGCCGGTGACGATGAACGCAGCCCAGTCGGACGGCCCGTATCCCTCCTGTATCATTTCATTTTGCGCTGTCCGCAATGAATAGGCCGTATCGCCGCTTTTTTTCAGGCAATTGTAATAAAATTTCATAAAAACGGCTCTTGTTGCGTCGGGCACTTCCCATAACTGAGTTATTACATGAGAACTTATGGCATATAGCCAGGCTCCCGTCAATGTTGAAGAGCTGGTTTTACCGCCCGATCTTTTTCCCGGGCGGCAGGTGCTCAGAAAAGTCGTCTTCGCGGCAAGTGAAAGCTTAAATAAATCCCCCGCCTCCGGACAGGAATCCCTTTGTTTTGTCAACGTGCCGGGCAGGTGCAAGCTGTCGAGGGCCTCGCCTCCCGGACAGTCAAACAATATCCAGTGAATTGCATCAAAGGAACCGGAGGGCATCTGTGCTGCGGCAAAGTCCATGTAATAAAATACTTCGGCCTGCGGGAAGATTCTTTTTACCGCCGCCAGTTCCCGGCGGCTATCCCCCTGCGGATGCGGATGCTCTGTCCCCGCGCAGCGGGCATCGGAAACAATCAGTATATGTTTTATCTTTGCCATGTCGTAAGCCCGCGGGGAATGCTCAATCATCCCTGCGTGAGGCGGATAAAACATTGTAAACCCGTCCACCAGATATGCACCGACATAGCGCAGCGATGCAAAGGGTACGCGGTACAGCGGCCCGTGGAGACCCAGGCCGATTACGTCCCCGTCCACAAAGTGAATCACCGGCCTTAAAAAAGCATCATAGACTTTTTCAGCCATTTCATCGGCTGCGTCTTTATCCTTCGCGATAAGCGCGCTCCGGTAGGCATCAGCCAATCGATTGACCGCCTCTTGCGACATGGGAATTTCTTTGAACTGGAACTTTTTGGCGCTCGTGATCCACACATACAAACTGTGCCTGCCCACGTAATAGGTAAAAATGGTTATGTTTTGTTCCATGCTCCCGTGCAACTGAGCAGGTTCCGGAATTGAAAGGGAATAAAGCGCCCACAGGGGGCTCCCCATGTTTTTCAAGCTCTCCACGCATCCGGCAAATGCATTTTCATAAAGCCCTACAGATTGCAATCTCCGACTGAAATCTTCGAACAAGCCGGACGTGAGCAGTTTTATGTATTCCTGTGACAGTTGTCTGTGGCAAAGCTGCGCTCCGCCGTCATCACGGCCGTGGAGTGAATCAATTTGCGCCAGTTCCTCCAACAAACGACTGTTCAAAAGCGATGCCTTTGACCGCTCGGCCGTCTGAAAGGCCTTGCCTTCCTCTCCCCCGGCAAGCTGCAACTCCACAAGAGCCCCGTACATCGCCTGCATATCAAAAAACCCGCTCCCCCTCACGCCCGCCTGGCGCGGGTACCAAAGGAAGTTTTCTTCCATGAGTGCAACAGCGTTGGTCATTGCCTGCAATGCCTGCGCCCGGTCTCCTTCGCTGCGGGCGTAAGAGACTTGCATAAGCTGGGCCCACACACTGTATGACACAAGCCGCATCCGTCCGGCTGTCTCCACAAGAGACTGCAATGCCTGTCTTGCTGCACCCCGGTCCTTCTTATTCAAAAGATGAATATGGCACACAAATAAAAGACTGTCTGCCTGACCCAACAGATAACCGGCTGCGCGGGCAGATTTTCCGGCCGCCTCCAGATGAGCAAGCGCCTCCTCTGTCCGGCCGGCAATGCCCCAGGACAAGCCCTGATAATTCAACAAATCACACTCCAGCCATGCGGGAACCGCTTCGGGGAAAATCAGATAGACTTTAGTATTTTTGATTTTTTCGTTTACCGCCAAAGCCTGCTCCCAGATGGACAGGGTCTCGGAAATTCCACTTCTGATATCGGGATAAAATTTATCATCCAAGTCATCCGTGACGAGTCTTTCGGCAACAACTGCAAGATAGCCGCCGGCGATCCGGGCCAGGCCGGCACCGGCAAGCGAATCACGCCTGAGTATCAGCCATGCCGGATCATCAGGTGCGCCGGCGCAGGAGGCCAGGACCTGACTGAAATGAACTCCGGCTCTGGCGTAGTCGCCGTTGTGCAGATGAAGAACCGCCCGGCCGTAGGAAACAAATGCGCCGGGTAGATGATTCTCCGGCTCGACGGCCGCCTCATCAAGAATTGTGTTCGCCTGCCGGATCAGGCCGAACCTGGCCAGAGCGGATATTTTACGTCCCAGCGCCATACCTTCCGCCGCCGTATTGCCGTTTTGCCTGAACCCGGAAATTGCGCGATCGTAGAAATGGACACAACGCTTCTGGTCAAAAAGCGACTCAAAATGAGAGCCGATGCGCAAAAAAACATAGGGGACAAGAGGATTGTGGGCGGCGTTAACGGTTTTCAACTGACGTTTATACACGGCCGGAATGTCCGCGTCATAGGGCCCGTCGAGCTTGAGAGGAGAAAAAAAAGACAAGGAGGGCAAAGCAGGTTTCGTAAGACCGGCACATCCGCAACAAAAGAGCACAGACAACACCAGCACCAGCCGTACACAAAGTGAAAAAAGCTGAAACATGGCTATTCAGATCTCACCGGGGAAAATAACTACTGGTTGTTTGAAAGCCTTACGCCGGGTACGGAACATCTATTTCAGGAACCCCTGAATGATCCTGTTCACCGCCTGGTCATATTCCAGACCCAGACTCATCAGTTTTGTGAGCTGATCACTGGCGATCTTCCCGATGGAAGCTTCGTGAGTCAATTCCGCATCGGGATGAAACGCCTTCAGAGCGGGCATGGTTTCATTCGTCCCGTTATCCATGATGATCGCATCGCATTCGATATGTCCGAAAGATTTATTACGAGCCTCAATGGCGGCGTAGAGCACCTGGCGGGAATTCCCCTTCATAACCGAGCGCGAGATCATATTGGCGCGGCTGCCGGCACCCTTAAGGACAATATTATTAGTGGATACGGCACTCTGCTCACCATCGGTCATCACGCGCTCCGTGATGAGCAAAAGACTGCCCACCTCCAGTTCGGCTTCGTTGACGCGGGTGGTATCGTCCACGCCGCCGATCTGGGTGAGCTCCATTTCCGCCTGAGCTCCTTCGTCGAGAAACACTTTCGTGGTCGGGTTGAGCGTTCTTTTACCCGTGCCTTCGCCGGAGGCGTAATGCTTTTCCACATAAGTCACTTTCGCCCTTTTGCCGACTTTAAATTCATGGATACCGGCATGTCCTTCCGGCTCGGATGTGCCGCAATGGATCCCGCAACCGGCAACGATGACGACATCTGCATCGTCACCGATGATGAAACTGTTGTAAACCACGTCAAAAAGACCGGCCTGGCTCAATATGACCGGAATGTGCACCGATTCATTTTTGGTTCCCGGCTTGATCGTGACAATGATACCTGTACCTTCCTCATTTGTTTCGATGTCAATATTGGCAGACACCTGCCGCCCCAGCAGTTTGCCGTTTTTCCTTATATTGTAGGCGCCCTTCGGGATCTCCTCCAGGTCGGCGACCGTCCTTAGTAATGATTTATCTAAAGCATTCAGCATCATGAACTCCTTCACAGGTATTCCGGTAGGTGCAGACACTCAAGTCCTCCAGAAGCGGCAGGGCACCCTCCAGATCGCCACTATAAACAATTTTACCCGAATCAATAATCAGTATGACATCCGCCGCCTCCAGGAATGACCTGTTGTGACTCACTACGATCGTCGTCATCTCTCTCAGGGTCATCTCTTTTTTCAGAAGGTTGACCATCGGCCCGATCGTCCACAAGTCGATGCCTGTGTCCGGTTCATCGTAAATCGCCAGTTTCGGGTTGACCGCAAGGGTGATGGCCAGCTCGATTTTCTTGATTTCTCCTCCGGAAAGCTTCGCGTCAACTTCCTTGTCCAGAAACGACAACGGACAAATGCCCACCCTTCTGACTATTTCCAGGATCTTATGCTCGTCTTCCACACCGGTGGCAATCGACAGAAGATCGCGGAAGGTGATGCCTTTGAAACGGGCGGGTTGCTGAAAACTATAGGCGATCCCGGCTTTGGCGCGTTCGGAAATAGACACAGCGGAAATATCGGTGCCGTTGAAAATTATCGCCCCTCCCGATACGGGATTGATGCCCATGATCTGTTTGGCCAGCGTTGTCTTGCCGCTGCCGTTGGGGCCGGTAATTGCATAGAATTTACCATCTTGAAAAACAAAGTTGATCCCGTCGATAATGTTACGGGTACCGCCGCCTTCACTTCGCTCAACGGTAAAATACAGGTCTTTTAACTCCAGCATGGTTCAATCTGCCTTTTCCTTCTTTTTTTCAGGCTATGGCTATATGATTATTTGTGTTTTCTGTCAACGAAATAGACGAAAATCCGCTACATCGGATAGCCCGGCATGGCATCATCTATTTGGGCAGGAGAAAATATAATTCGCCTCTCTCTTTGAGGCTCCCCGCCACTGCCTCCGCTTCGGGGCCGAAGCCGCAGAAAAGATCGACCCGTCCCGGCCCCTTTATGGCCGCGCCTCTGTCCTGATTCAGTACAAAACGCGAAAATGCCTCCCGCCGGAGAAGCCTTCCCGTATCGTCAAACACTGGTTTGGTCAGGCGGATAAAAGCGGGTGCGCCGGGCGGAAAACAGTCCGGGTCCGTGGCGATGGATCTGGCGGGTGTGACAGGCTGGCCGATGGCGCCCAGCGGGTCCTTGTCGAGAAAACGGAAAAAAACATACCTTTCATAGTAACTGAGAATCTCGTTTAACTCGTCATCGCCCTTGTCTTTGAGCCACGCCTTGACATTGGCGTATGAAGCGCTTCCCTTGTCGCGCCGGACCTGCTGCAAAATGCCCTCCGGCATCGAACGATAGGGACGGCCGTTGGTTTTGTGCACTCCGACGGTCACCCCTTGGCCGCCCTCCAGACGGATTCTTCCCGAGCCCTGAATGTGCAGAAAGAAAAGTTCGACCGGGTCGGCAACCCAGATAAGCTCCAGGCTTATGTTTTGCAAAACGCCACCCATGTCAATTTCTCTGCGACTGTAATAGTACGCCTCCTGCTTGTCCTCAGGCACGCCCGCCGCTGATTTGGTTTTTTCCTGAAGATCCGGCGGGACCCTGTACAGCGGGTAACGAAAACGGTAGGTTCTCTCCAACGAACCTTCCAGCACGGGAGTGTAGTATCCGGTAAAGAGCACCTCGCCGGATGCCGCCGCGCCCGCCGCCCGGTAAACGTCGAAATCTGCAAAGATGATCCGTTTTTTTTCCTCCCAGGACACCCTGCTTTCCATAACCCCCCGGAATGTTTTGAGGGAGTCGATCATTTTGCCGGCGCTGAAAGTCTTTCCTCCGGCATGAAAAACCTGATTCCGGCCGACACTTCCGTAGTAGTCCAGGCTTCGGTCAATGGCCAAAAGCAGGGACTGCAGATCCAGGTCATCACAAAATTCAATTTCTGCGGCTGAAACGGGGATGAGCGCCTGTTTGATTTGCGGCGTCTCGAACTTTACGACACGCGTGCACCCGGCTAAAAACGTGCCTGCCGCCGCGATGAGCAAAATGAGATTGGCCAGGCGTTTCATAGCTCGATAATCATTGCGGCTTCATCGCAGTAATCCGGATATTTCGGGCAGCGGAAACAGTCCGACCAGACTTTTTCCGGCAGTGTGGCGCGATCAACTTCGTGAAAACCCAGTTTGGCGAAAAATTCTTTTTTGTAGGTCAGTGTAAAGATGCGGAACAGCTCCAGTGTAATGCCCTCGGAAATGCAAAACTCGACCAACTGACGGCCGATGCCCTTTTTACGCCAGTCTTCCTCCACAAACAGCGAACGGATTTCTGCCAGATTCTCCCAGATGATATTCATGGCGCAAACACCGACTATTCTCTGCTGGCTCTCATCATAATAAACAATGAAGTCGCGCACGGAATTATAAATATCCATCAGCGAGCGCGGCAGCATCTCGCCCTTCCCCGCCGATTGATTGATCAGCCGGTGAATCGTCTTGACATCACCGATTCGCGCTTTTCTGAGCATTCCTGCCGCCTCCTTCGCCGGCCGTCTTATCCGGTGCGTGTGCCGCGGCGATCATCGCCCGGGCATGGTCTTTGGCGGTTTCGGTTACATCCACACCGCCCAGCATCCGGCCGATTTCTTCGACCTTCGCGCTCTCATCAATGCTCTCTACCATCGTGGCGGTTCGTCCGCCGGCCACCTTTTTAGTCACCTTCAGATGAGCCCTGCCATAACTGGCTATCTGCGGCAGGTGCGTAATGCAGATTACCTGATGGTGCGCGGATATTTCCTTGAGTTTCCGACCGACGATTTCCGCGGTGGCACCGCCGATGCCGGTGTCCACCTCGTCGAACACCACTGTGCCGACCGACCCGGTTTGTGACAAAACATTCTTCAGCGCCAGCACAATGCGCGACAGTTCGCCGCCGGAAGCTATTTTGTTGAGTGGTTTCGGCTCTTCACCGACGTTTGCCGTCAGGTAAAATTCAATTTGATCGATGCCTTTGGGACCGAAGGGTTCCCCCGATGGAAAACTGCTTTGTAAAAATTCGACAAAAAAGGAAGCATGCGGCATATTCAAATCATGTATCTGTCCATCGACCGCGTTTTTGAGCAGGACGGCTGCCCTCTTTCTTTGCCGGGAAAGCTCCCTGGCCCCTGCCAGCAAAGCGGCCGTGGCCAGTTCCTTTTCTTTGGTAAGTTGGGCTATCTCTTCTTCTACGCTGCCGGCGCTTTCCAGCTCCCTGGCCATCTCTGTTTTGCGCGCCAGCAAAGTGTCGATTGTACCGCCGTATTTTCTTTTGAGCCGGTTGATCGCATCCAGCCGGTCATCGACCGCGGCCAGACGCTCCGGATCGAAAACCAGCCGCCCCGCGTAATCTCGCAGCGTCAGCGCGGCTTCCTGCAGGGCAAGATAGCTGCCTTCCAGTTCAGACACTGACAGTTGCAGCCCCTGGTCGATTTTCAGAATTTCTTTTATCGGGGAAATGGCATCTTTAAGCTGCTCTGTCACGCAGCCGCTTTCTCCGTATAAAAGAGCGTATGCTCTGTGCGCCCATTGGGCAAGTTTCTGCGTGTTGGCCAGCAGTTTTTTCTCCTCGGCAAGCGCTGCATCCTCGCCCTTTTGCACATTGAGATTGGTTATCTCACGAAGCTGAAACTCAATCAGTTCGGTTTTTTCCGCACGGCGGCGGCGCAACTCTTCCAGCGACGCCAGACGCACACAGTTTCGCTGGTAATCCGCATACGCGACCTCATAGGCTTTACGCGCCGAAAGGCAGCCCCCGAATTCGTCAAGTATATCGATGTGATTTTCCGCTGAAAGGATCAGCTGGTGTTGGTGCTGTCCGCAGATATTGATCAGTGATTCACTGATCAAAGACAGTTGCGCCAGCGTGGCCATCCGGCCGTTGACCTGTGCCCTGTTTTTGCCGGTGCGTGAAATCACCCGCCTGATGAGCAGTTCATCACCGGCAGGAAAGCCCAGCGAAGTAAGTTTTTCGCGCACTGCCTCGTTTTCTCCTATGTGGAAAAGCGCCTCCACGGCTGCCGCATCCTGGTGAGAACGAATCATCTCCGTGCTCGCCCGATCGCCCAAAAGAAGGCTTACCGCCCCGATTAATATGGATTTGCCCGCACCGGTTTCACCGGAAATGATCGTGAGCCCCTCATCGAACGAGACATTAAGTTCATCAATGATGGCAAAGTTATTGATGCTTAGTTCTTGGAGCATTTTTCCCTTTTCCCGCACCGGAGGGTATGCTGCCCCAGCCGAGTTTGGAGCGTAGGATTTCCCAGTAACTCCGGTGAGGCGACAAGACCAGCCTGGTGAAGTGTTTCGATTTCCTGACACTGATAACATCGCCGGAGCTGAGACGATAGGATTCCTGACCGTCGAGCGTCACCGTCGCACCCGACTCCTTTGACCACACGGTAATCCCGAGCACAGACGATTCCGGGAAAATAACAGGTCTGTTCGTCAGAGTATGGGGACAGATAGGATTGATGATAATCAAGTCCTTGCCGGGAAAAACGATTGGCCCGCCGGCGGAAAGGCAATAGGCGGTCGAACCGGTCGGAGTGGAAATAATCAGACCGTCCGATTTGTAGGTGGTCAGATGCTGGTCGTTGACGGATGTTTCCAGCTCTACAATACGGGAAAGATTGCCGCGATTGATCACCACATCGTTCAGGACAATGCCCGCACCGATGATTTTCTTGTCGCGGCTGACTTTAACATCCAGCATCATTCTTTTTTCGGTAGTGAAATCACCCTTCAGAATCAGCTCAAAGGCGGCGTAGGTTTCGTTGAGATTGACTTCCGTCAGATAGCCGAAAGTCCCCATATTGATTCCCACAATGGGCACGGGGTGAGGGGCGACATGGCGTGCGGTCCTCAGCATCGTGCCGTCGCCGCCCAGTACGGCAATCAGATCGACCCGCGAGGCCAAATTGCCAATTTCAAAACCGGCCGTACCGACTGCGACGGCAATATTGGCCTCCAGCAGTACTTTAAGGCGGCGATCCTCGAGCCATTTTTTCAATTTGGCGGTAAATACGGCGATATTATCCTTTTCTATATTGGCAATAATGCCCACTTTTTTAATTTTCAAGACGGAAACCTCCAAAAAGGTTTTTTTTCGTAACATAAAATAAAACCTCTGTCTATTGGTAAATTTTCCATCAGACCCATGTGAACTCTCTGATTTTTAAGGATTTTTCTAAAGAATAAATCCTTGACGGACGGCCTGTGATAGGTTACGGTGCGCGCCGGGTAAAGTGAAGGATTATGGGACTGATCAAAGGAAATTTCTCGTTTATACGCTTTGCGGTGGAAGGACAACTTCCGCAGGCGTTTCATGCATTTATCGATAGTCGGCTTAAGGCCAACTCTTTTCGCGAAAGCCGCCATGCCACAGAGGAAAAGCGTCTGGGATGGGTTTCGGCCACAGACATCTTGAACACGGATTTCAACAAAGACGACTACTCGCTGGGCGACTACCTGATTTTTTCACTGCGCGTCGACCACAAGCTGATTTCCCCCAAACTGATGAAAGTCCGCCTGCTGGAAGAGGAAAAACGCTTCATGACCGAGCGCGGACAGGCACGTATCGGCAAAGCCGCCGGTGAAGATTTGAAAGAAAAGGTTAAACTGGAACTTCTGGCCAGAAGCGAACCGGTTCCCTCTTTTTATGATGTATTGTGGAACATCGGGCAAAACAGAGTGTATTTTTCATCACTTTCCGACAAGGTGGCGGACGACTTTGTCGATTTGTTCAAGAAAACATTCTCACTTGGACTAAAGCGCATCATGCCGCAGGAACATCCGCTGCTGCCGCAAAACTTAAAAAGAGAAGGCGATGACGATGATGCAACCGACTTCTCCCTCATCGGACGCGGGTTTCTCACCTGGCTTTGGTTTAAATCCGAGGAAAGAAACGGCCGCGTGGCTCTGTCCAAAACAGAGGAAGCGGAAATCCATGTGCTCAAGCGAGTCGTCCTGGAAGCGGGCCAGGGCGAATATGCCCAGGGCGTGGTCTGCTCCGGATTGCACGCAGAGCTGACAGAGGCAAAGGAAGCCGTCCGGAGGGGGAAAAAAGTCAAAGAAGCTATCGTAAAGATTCACCGCGATCAGAATGAATGGGAGTTTTATTTCAAAGCTGACACGTTTTATTTCCAATCATTGAAAATGCCCCGGACCGATTGGCAGGCTACGCCGGAAGACCAAGCCGGCACGCTCCTGGAGCGAGTTTACCTGATCGAAGAAGCCGCCAAAACAATCGACGAGCTCTATGCATCCTTCCTGAAGATCCGCTTTTCAAAAGACTGGGAGGAAAAGGAAAAACCCCTCCTGGCCAGGTGGGTGAGCAGAGAAGGCGTCTGAGGGAAAGACGCCATCGTGCGCTATTGCCGCCTGCAATCGTATTCGGGACGTCAAGGTTGTGTCGCCTTGACGGACAACCGTCATAATTATGTATAAACCATCCCGAAAAAAAGTCACTTCCTCATCAAATCAGCGGTTATTTTGAAGGTTTTCCTGATGGCCGCCTCATGGCATAATGTTTGCGTTGACCATTATACGTCTCATGTTTCTTTGTTCTTTGACGATATAATAAGAGACAGGGGTTCCCATATCATTGAGTTCGTTGACAATGTTTGGCTTTAAAACCCTTTTGCATGATTGGCATATGCATATCCAGGCTTTTGCTGATTTTGGAGGGCATGACATGAAAGGAAAAACCGTCAAACACATCGCGACACTTAATCAGGCATCGTTGGGCTTTGTAACGGCAAAGACCGCATACCGCCTGGAGGATTGCAAAAAACGTTTCTTTCTTTTTGTCGATAAAAACCCTCTTTTTGCGGACAACTTCGCAAGCTCGGCACGCGCTGTCATTCTTGACGGGCGCAAAACTCGTTCTTCGTTCAGAACATTCGACGAAGGCGCCTCGGGCGCGGCGGCAGGCGTTATTGGACGTTATTACCGTCACTTTGACAATAAATAGCTTTACAAAATCAATTTAATTGATAAAATATAAACAAGTCGCCGCTTGAATGAGCGGGTATTTTCCGAATATTTCTCACAAACCACATTAAAAAAAACATCAAAGGGGAGGGGTTAAAACTATGGATCAAAAACAAATTGCCAAACAGATGATCGAATTTAACAAAACTGCCTTTGACAACAGTTTCAACGCCATGACCACGTTGCAGGATCAGACGGAAAAACTCATCCTGAATTTCCTGGAAAAAGCGCCATGGATTCCCGAGGAGGGGAAAAAAGCCATCAACACCTGGATTGCCGGCTACAAGAAAGGACGCGATGATTTCAAGGCCGCCGCCGATGACAACTACCGTAAAGTGTTTGAGTATTTCTCCGGCGTACTGAATCAGGAAACGGTAAAAGCAAAGAAAAAATAACCAAAATCCGGATTTACACACAAAGAGGGAGCAGCCATGGACCCGAAACTAATCGCGAAGCAGATGATCGTCTTTAACAAGACAGCCTTTGACAACAACTTCCGTGCCATGCAGGCCCTGCAGGAGCAAACGGAACGACTGGTTAATAAATTCTGGGAGAAAACGCCGATGTTTCCCGAAGAGGGAAAAAAGGCGATCAGCGACTGGATGGACGCCTATAAAAAAGGCTGCAACGAATTCAAAAATCTCGTAGACGACAATTTTAAAAAAGTCGAAGATTTTTTTGAGGAAAAAAAATAAGCCGGCAGCCACGAACGCACAATCATCGTTTCAGGCCGGGCGCAAGAGTATTTTCGAGAATCTGCCTCTGTTGTTCAAACTCTTCACTGTTTTCTTCAAACGGGGGCACTTTCATAAACGGAAAGAAAGTGACTCTAACGTGCGCGAAGGGCTTGGGAATCATAAACCTGTCCCAGCTCTTCATGTACCATGCCCGATCCGCCGTAATGGTTACAGGAACAATGATGGCATCGGCTCTGGCGCCAATGGCTATGATACCGGGTTTGACCTTTCCTGCCGGTCCGCGCGGCCCATCGAGTATTTGAAACGCCACCAGGCTTTTCTTTTCTTTCAATCGCTCGACCATTTCTTTCATGGCCGACGCACCCCCCTGGGAAGATGAGCCGCGCACCGCATAAGCTTTGGCAGCCTCTACCACACGTGCAGCCAGATCCCCGTCCGCGCTGCGGGAAACCATCACCACGACTTTATATTTCAAATAGCGGCGCGCAAAGTACACAGCTATGAAAAACTGCTGATGCCAGCAACAAAGCACCGCCTTACCCCCCTGTTCCACGTAATCCCGCCACGCTTTTTCATTCACAATCGTCAGACGGAAGGTCAAAGAGTAGAGATAAACAAGGTAGCGAAGAAGGCTACTCCCCAGTTTTAAGACCGCCACCTTACGCAGCTTCTTGAACATTTTTTGTCTCCTTTACAAAACATGAGGAAGGTAAACACGATTACCGGCAACGCGCAAGCCCAATTTATGGCTTTGCAATATTTGACCTTGATTATCGGCTGATCATTATCTAAAGAGTAGGCAAAAGCGGCAACATTCGTTAACAGGAGGCACTTATGACACACCCCATGATTGTGCAACAGATGAGCCATCCGGATTTTTATCCGCACCGGCCGGAAACGGTTGAACTTCTGCAGACGCACATCTCATGGGTTTTCATCGCGGGCGATGAAGTATACAAAATAAAAAAACCGGTCGATTTTGGTTTTCTGGATTTCACGACGCTGGAAAAAAGAAAATTTTACTGTGATGAGGAACTGCGCCTCAACAGGCGACTGGCTCCCAGCATTTACCTCGATGTCGTTGCCATAACAGTCGGGCAAGACGGCCGGGCCGGCCTCGGAGGCGGGGGGGAAATTGTCGAATACGCGGTCCACATGAAAAAACTCCCTCAGGACAGGATGCTTAAAACTTTGCTTGCCGAAAATCGCATGCCCGGCAAAACCATGGATACACTGGCCGTAAAAATCGCGCAGTTTCACAAAACCGCCCAAACCGGCGGCCAAATAGACGAGATGGGCTCGCTTGCCACAATCACGCACAACAACGAGGAAAATTTCACCCAGACCGAAAAATACATTGACGTTACCATATCAGCACCCCAATACGATTTCATCAGAGAATATGTGAAAAGGTTTCTGGATGTCCATCGACCTCTTTTTGAAAAGAGAGTGGCGGAGCACAAAATCCGCGACTGCCACGGAGACTTGCACCTGGAACATATCTGTGTTGCGGATGATATTATTGTTTTTGACTGTATCGAGTTCAACGAACGATTCCGCTTTGGTGATACGGCAGCGGAAGTGGCGTTTCTGACCATGGATCTGGACTACAACGGCTATCAGCAACACGCCATTGATTTTACCCGTGCCTATCTTCACCATTCCGGCGACGCCACGATGAGCTCTTTGTTGAATTTTTACCGCTGCTACTATGCTTACGTGCGCGGCAAAGTAACCAGCTTCCGCCTGGATCAGCAAGAACTGCCCAACGCCGAGCGTAATCAGGTCAGGCGCACCGCGGCAAAATATTTCGACCTTGCCTTAACTTATGCGTCACGTCTGGAAAAACCGGCGCTGATCATTACTGCGGGACTGATCGGCTCCGGCAAGAGCTTCCAGGCACGTCATCTGGCCGCGAGGCTCGGCGCTGAGATCATTCGCACGGATGTTCTGCGCAAGCAGATGCTTAACATTCCGCCCGCCGAAAAACACCATGATGCTTTCGGCAAGGGGATTTACAGCACCGATATTTCACAAAAAACATATGAAAAAGCGATGGAGTTAAGCACCCAGATTATCAGCCGGGGCAAACCGGTCATTATCGACGCCTCTTTCAGCACCCGTGCGTACCGTGCGCTGGCCGTCAGTCTGGCCGGGCGCCTGGGTGTACCTTACTACATCGTTGAATGCACCTGCCCGGATAAAATAGTAAAGCAGCGTCTGATAAGGAGAGCCAATGACAAAGACAACCCGTCCGACGGGCGCTGGGAGATACTTGCCGAGCAGAAAAAACACTATGAGCCAATCACAGAAATTCCGGAAAACCGCCGCTTTACGGTAGACACATCGGTAGATTCGGAAGCTTCACGCTGCCGCATGCTGCGGGCCATCAGGATGGCCCAGTTATAGGAAAGTCAGGGGAGGAATCGGCGGAAAAAACCCTTTTGGTCTTTTTCTTCCTTTAGCTGTTTTGCTTTTTCTTCTTCCTGGATAAGCCTGGTCGTCTCGGCGATGTAAGCGTCCACTTTAAGATCAAGCCCCACGCCCGGATACCCCCGTTTGATGCCCTCGAACCTGGTAAGTGCGGCTTGATATTTTTTCAGCTTGAAGTAAAAGTTTCCCACATAAAACTCATGTTCGGCCAGCTTAATATTGCATTCGCGGATCATTTTTTCCGCCAGAAGAGCAAATTTGCTCTGCGGATAGCGGGCGGTCAGTTTCTGGAATTCTCTTCTTGCCCAAACCGTTTGCGTCTGATCCCGATCGATATCGTCAATCTGCTGGAAGTGACACATCCCTGTCTGATAAATCGCATAGGGAACATTTTCGTCGGTCGGATGCAGTTCCACAAAATCACGGTAGGCATTTTCCGCCTCCGAATAATCTTTTTTGCTGAAATAGGAATCGGCAATGCCCAGTTCCGCTAAAATTGCCAGCTCGTGCAATGGATACTCTTCTTTGAGGCGGGTGAATGCCTCACGTGCTCTTTTATAGCTGCCGTCCTGATATTCCGCCGCACCACGCGCGTAAAGAGCCTCCGGAGTGTTGACAACAGGCGTCCTTTTGGCGAAAAAAGACATGATACTCGATTTCGTAATCGAGCATCCTGAAAGCAGCAAGATGACTGCCACTAAAATGGAAAGAGTTTTTACCCGCACAAATCCACCTTTGGTCCGGAATTGGGAAACACTGTAAAAATATTGTAATGAGGCACGATTCACAGATATTTATTGACGAAAGCTTCCAGTTTGTCTTTGGGTACATAGCCCACCAGAGTGTCGGAAACCTTACCGTCCTTGAACATCATCAAAGTAGGAATACTGCGCACACCGTAGGACATGGCAAGCTTCTGCTCGTCATCGACGTTGAGTTTCATGACTTTGACCTTGCCCTGATACTCCGCGGCGATTTCCTCGACGAGCGGTCCGATCGCTTTACACGGGCCGCACCAGGGAGCCCAGAAGTCAATCAGCACCGGCTTGTCGCTTTTGAGGACTTCCCCTTCGAAATTGTCGCTCTTGGCCACACCCAGATTCCGGTCACTCATGAAAAAAGCCTCCTTTGATTTTCGGCCTATATGTCACAGCGGGCCGCAAAAAGTCAAATCCTATTTCCGGATCTTCCGGCAACGCCGCGCTGCCGTGTTTTTTTGACGGGCATGGACAATTCTGCTATAAATCACCACATATCAAAGGAGGGGATATGCAAATCACCGGAGTCCTTACAGGTAGCGTCATGATGGAGGCAATGAACATTATACACGGGTGCGACAGACAGCTGGTAAAGAACAAATTCGGCCAAACAAACGTCCTGACCTCCGGAAATATGGCTTTCATCGTACGGCACGGGCTTGACCCGGCAGCCTACATCCTGCCACACCTGATCAACCACCGGGCAAACCTGCTGGCACTCAAAGAACTGGGCGTCACCGAGGTCATCGGCATCAATTCCACCGGCTCGCTGAAAAAAACCCTCCCCCCCGGAACAATCATGATCCCCGATGATTTCATCACCCTGGCGCCGGTGCCGGGCATTCATGAAGGGAAGGCAATCCATATCACGCCATCGCTTAGCGAACCGATGCGCCGCAAACTACTTGCAGCGGCACGCGCCTGCGATTTGGATGTCGTGGATGGCGGTATTTACTGGCAGGTCACCGGGCCGCGGCTGGAAACAAGGGCGGAAATCAAAATGATGGGCAATTTTGCCGACGTGGTGGGCATGACCATGGCATCCGAGGCCATCAGTGCCCGGGAAATGGGCCTGCACTACGCGTCCGTCTGCTCGATTGATAATTACGGCAACGGCCTTGCCCAACAGCCCTTGAGCCAGGAAGAAATCATCGCCGGAACACGAAATAACGCCCGGCGGATGGCTTGTCTTCTCGAGCGCTACACGAGCAGGACGTAGGCTTTCTTAAGCCGCCCGGGCAAGCTACTCCTGCTGTGACTCGGCCGTCTTCACCAAAAGCTTGTCCACCCGGTTACCGTCCATGTCCACTATTTCGAAAAGATATCCCGCAGAGATAAACTTGTCGCCTGTTTTAGGAACACGATTGAGCCTGTACATAGCCAGTCCGCCCAATGTATTGACATCCGGCCTTTCTTCTTCGTCTTCCAGGAGTGAATCCACATTGAGTATGTCGGCGGCGTCTTCCATCTTCATCGCGCCGTCCATGAGATAAGACCCGTCCTCGCGCAGGTAAGCCTCCGGATCATCCGGGTCACCCAGGGCCGGCAGATCTCCCATGATGTTTTCCGTCAGGTCGTGGAGCGTGATGATTCCTTCCATCGAACCATATTCATTGATGACGATCCCGAAGTGCTTTTTGGTGCTGCGAAACATCTCCAGCACCTTCAGCGCCTGCGCCTGCTCCGGTATATACAGGGGTTCAAACATAATCTCCTGAAGATTCAGCGTCTGATGCCGAATGTAGTATGCCAAAAGCTCCTTGACATTGACCACCCCCTTGACCTGATCTATTTCTTCCTCGCAAACCAGCAGGCGGGGGTGAGGCGCCCCGAGAGCCTCCTGCAGCAGCTCCTGAGGAGATTGATGAAGATCAAGCCAGACAATGTCCACCCTGGGCGTCATTAGGGCGCCGGCGCGTTTGTCACCGAAGCGGATGACCTCATTGATCATGTCCGACTCTTCTTTTTCAATCACGCCGTGCTCGGATCCTTTTTTCAAAATCATCCTGAGCTCTTCTTCGGTTAACGGCGTTTCCCGTCTGTTTTGAACACCGAGAAGCTTCAGGATAAATTTGGTTGCCGAGCTCAAAAACCATACCACCGGATAGACAAACAGACAAAACAGTCTCATGGGTGGAGACAAATATATTGCCACCACCTGCGCATTGCTCAGCGCGATGTTTTTTGGGAACAAGCTCACCGATAACCAAAGTAAGAAAGGTCACCAAAACAACAACCGCCGGCACCGCCAGTGCCCGGGCACATTCGTCAGCAACGCCTGCCCTTACCAGCAATTCGGTCGCGCCCGCTGAAAGCGTCAGCCCCGCGTAAGCGCCCGAGACAATGCCGACCAGTGTAATGCCCACCTGAATGGCGGAAAATATCTTTTCCGGCTCCTCCAGAAGAGCAAGGGCCGTTTTGGCGCCCATCCTTCCTGCTTTTGCCTTCTCTTCCAGACTGGTTCTGCGTGCTGAAACAAGGGCGATTTCGTACATGGCGAAAATGCCATTGAGCAAAAGAAGCAAAAGCAGAATGATAAACGGTTCCATGAATTTTGCTTTCTGAAATATTTTGACGAGGCTCGCGGGCCGTCGCTTACGCTGTTATAATAGTTTATCGAACCGTGAACCGTCAAGAGGCAATTCCGTCATGAAAAACGGCCGCTTTTCACATTCGGATGTCCCGATAAAAACACTTTACCGGCGCCTGAATATTTCAATATACAGCCGAACTGCCACTCCCGGCAAAGTTGTGCAGTTCGTCTGATGAAAAATTAAAAAGCGCCCAATTGACAGGGTTTGATTTTGATTTTCAGGTATTCGCAGGCGGCACAGATGTCCATGCGCGGCAAATTAAGCCTCTGGGCCAAATCCCACGCATCTTTGCAGGATAGCCATTGGCCGGTCATCTCCTCGCGGATTGATTTTTCCAGCTCGGCGCTGACTGCCTGAGCTGCATCAACCCGTTTCTTTTGGTCGCCGAAGCCAAATAAACCGAGCTGGCATTTCGTGATCCGGACATTTAACATATCAGCGGCCACACCGATCTGTTCCATCCGCGCCACGCCACGCCGGGCGATTTCCTCTGCCGCCAAACATGATATTTCATTGTCCCGTGCCTGTTTAGTAATCTCCTTTTTCAAGGAAGCGTCAACAACGGTTCCGGCCGGGTGCTTTTTGGAATATTTTCCATTGTCCTCATTCGTCATACGTTTTCTCCCTGAGATGATTTCCCCTTTCCGCACGAAAGATTGAAGTGATTGAAATGGTTGCCGCCATCTTGTCTGTTCTTCGAGACCTTTGGATAATACTTCCTCCAGCCATTCCGGGCTTGACCCGGAATCCCCAAAGCACTTGATAACACTGGATACCGGCCTTCGCCGGTATGACGATGTTGACGGCTTCTTTACGACTACGACACAGCCGCCAGCGGTGGACATCAATGGATACGCTTCGCGCTTTATTACCGTTCATTCTGAGTTTTTACAACCCGTTAGTGCTGAGCCTGTCGAAGCATCCTTTATCCTTTATCCTTGAGCCTTTATCCTTGAGCCTTTATCCTTGAGCCTTTATCCTTGAACCACGAGCCACGAGCTAATCGCTCCTTATTTTCTGGATACCGGCCTTCGCCGGTATGACGACATTGGCGGTTACGTAAGGTTCTGCACCTATGAAAAAGCGTTTTGTCAATAGAAATCTCTTTTGCTCGACCGTAGCCGGATCCATACATATCCGGCGGAGGGAGAGCAAAAGACACTTTGAATATGGGCTCATCGCCACACACCT